>Ga0209780_1000959_pt1 | contig 17676 bp, 13 predicted proteins | sample WorMetexBAHAMAS2_FD_187384 | JGI IMG/M metagenome (GOLD analysis project Ga0209780, IMG submission 187384) | Marine gutless worms symbiont microbial communities from Max Planck institute for Marine Microbiology, Germany - Inanidrilus exumae... | ecosystem: Host-associated > Annelida > Digestive...
CACCAGAACCACATGGAAACACGCAACACTTGCCCCAAACACTAACCCTAAGTCCATTGCTAACTGGTCGGTGGACCATTTATCTACATCGTACATGACCAATGCAATACTTGGAAACTCCGGTACGTAATGCAGCACAATGACTGGCAAACTGACACAAATCATATTCATGGATAGCTACACAGAATCTTGCTACATCAGATACCACAGCTAGAGATATGTATGCATGGTCATGAATTTCTGCCTATTTTGCGCAAGGACTCATTTCACACTAAAAAATGGCCGACTTTCACTTACCGGCAATAGAACGGCGAGTACTCCACACAAAAATACCGTATGCCAGTGAGAACCGCATCCGCAACCACAAAAGTCTGCGATGCTCGACCATTCGCAGACTTCGCTTAATTAACGACGAGCGAACATCGACAGATTTACATACAGCTGCTGTTCTACATAGTCTGGTCTGCTATTCCAGTAGTCAAACATCGTACGAGTCCATAAACGGGTCGACTAAAGCGGATGAGCGACATAGTCCGGAAATCGGCTGATGTTGCTTACAGACGCAGGTACTGTATTCTCCCAATGACAAATTGTGGCATCGAAATACAGTCGTGCGACGAGTAAGCAAAATTGGCATCAGATGGCACCGTTTTTTCTGGTGCGCCGATTTCCTTGTGTTTGCCACAAGCCCACGCAGGTTCAGTTATAGTAGCCAGCTGGGGTGGGTATCTGCGCAGCAGTTAAGTGGGCCTCCTGGATCTCGCGGATCGGACGGAGACGATTTAGCATGCGCGTCATAGCGTCAATGCCAAGGGACATGGTGGAGTACCAGACAGGACTGTCTGGAACGCACGACCGCTCTGGCACCAGGTAGAACACGTCGTTGCGATTCTTTATACTCTCCGGACTGTTAAAGTAACATAAACAACAACAAAGTCAGCAACTCTATATCGTGTCTCTGAGAAAGAGACAAGGATAAGCATGTCAGCAAAATACGTTGAGATGGAGAATGACTGGGTGAAAAATGCATTACTTACAAAGTGCATATGTAAGACGGTTCTGAGGACATACTAAAGAAAAGGAAAAGCAGTCAGACCTAATAGCTATACAAGGATAATGCTGTGGACCACAGTAAATGGAGGAAGTGAATTACAAGACACTGGATAATACCACAAGTTACGCAGTGACTGAATGCTTTCTCTGGTAGCGGCTCACACTGGTCATCCCGGACTAAGAACCACTAAAAGGGTTGTTTTGTTGCTGTGTGTTAAAAAACAAGTCTCAATTGTAACTTTGAATCGATCTGCAAAATCCATTCACTGTCAGATTCCCAAGGAAAGGGTCTCTGTACCTATGACATAGAATTCCACCTCATGTCAACTGTGTTGCAGCACACACAACACACTCTATGTAAGTTGGTTGGTTGGGAAATTAACGTCCGCTTGGCTGGCCACTGGCTGGCACAACACACAGTGCCAGTCAGGGCAAAGCCAGACAGTAGGCCACATCTAGAGGGGGTGCACTAGAAATTCCCAACAAGCTGTTCATCTCCTACAAACCCCGCCTTCCCTGCACTCATGCACACACCTACCATTCCAATTCCCCTCCTCTCCCTCGGCTAGCACACTGGACCGTTACACGGTCTCAGCACTGAGGTCCAGAAGTACGCCGGACCTCTGCTGCAATAAAGAAAAAAGCCAGTCGAAAAATTTTGAAAATCAATGCTATGACCAACTGGCCAAACTCACCAACGGTCTCGCCGACAGATTTTAAAATATAGATATCTAGGGACTTTACAAAGAATGTTCAAGTAGGCTATTGGGAAAATGACAATAAGTAAGCAAGGGGAACTACACACAAGGAATGCTACAGATGCCAGCTACATAAGTGTGACTGTAACTGATTTCAAGTATGTCAAAAATTTGAAGTAGCATCCAAAATAAATTCAAGAACGTCTTTGCGAACTTTCGGGTCATCTGCAAGTACTTTTAAGGCATTGTAAATGCCACTTTTAAATACAAGGACTTTCCATGACGAGTGTCAACCCAGTATAACACAGCAGCATACCCACCACTTGGAGAGATAGAACTCGTAGAGTTTCACGGGACAACGCAGTGGATTGTCCACATTTTCCGCCTGTTCAAATACTGGCATGTCTTCCTTCCTTCGTTTCTGACCAGTGTCGGTGGCTAAAACACACATGCAAATAAGGCTCTTAAAACCGAAATAAACAGCGGACTAACCCGTATAAACTTGGTATAATGGGTGAGCAAGTAGAAAGGGTAAATATCTCGCTTAAGTGACACTCTGGAGTCTGGAAATAGCTTATTTAAATGTCGCCTAAAACGACACTTGAATGCCACTCGTGATCCAGACTCCCATAAATCCCATGTAATGCAAAGTAGTCGTCCTCTGTGGTAGCCATCACACCAAACTCCAACTTGATCTATGTAGGTGTTTATCCACAATACACCGTCACATCACTGTGGTCGTCTAAAAATGGAAAACAACACGGCCTACCAAATTTTCTCATCATCAGACTCACTAGCTAGGCAAGTTACAATATAAACAAAGCATAATTTCCCAAATCGTTAGTCGTTTGTAAAGTCCTTAAATTTGCTCTTCCCATCGGGGGATCTCGACCCATCAAATACATGGTTCCTTGGGCCCACCCGAGTCACTCAACCAAATGGCATCTTGATCTGTTCATCCAGTTTTTGCAGGGCTCGTGAATGTTACCAACATACACAAATGCATGCCACACTACTCCGCCTGTAGCAATAGACTGCATCTAGCTAGCTATTGCTGCAATGCGGACTAATAGATGAAAAGTGTTACAAGACGTGGCATAAAACGAAACGGCCAGCAACAGCATGCAAAAGGAACAAGTACAAAGAGGTGTAAAGAAACCATCACAGGGAAAGATGAGAAAAAACTTGTACATAAGTTTGAAAGCACAAGAGGGTAAACTGAATGCTTCTGAGTAGCAAAACAAATGGACACATTTAGGTAGAATGTAGTGGGTGCATCCCAAAGTCAGGCTTATGTTGGACAGTGACCAATAAAACCTTAAAAAAGCCAAAAAAATCTGGGTGTGTGTATAATCATGGCAACAAGTTACCAACTTGTGAGCTTTGCAGACTTCCACTAACAGTAAATTTGCAAAATATCCGTGAAGAGTTCTGTTCTATAAATGAGATGTTTGAAAGCATCGATAATTATATTATTATCGGCTCTATCAAGAAAATCCCTTTTTGTAACTAACTGCAGTGTTCGTTATTTCAGTTTTATTTTAGTTTCAAATTAGCTCTAAAGTACTGGTTTGCATTTCCTTTTTACCACTTGCCATGGAACATCTGATTTTATCATCATTCAACTTTTCATGACATTCAAAGGCCTAAAATGCACCGATGCACTGTTACAAATTACCCACTCGCTCTGCACGAGTGACGATATACATACTGGACTGAGCTGGCGAGTAATAGCGGAGGTAGACGCTGCGTCCCTGCTTGCCGCTCGGCGAGCTCGTCTTCTTCCAGTGCTTCATGATGTGTGAGAACGACAGCGCCAGGTGCTCGGCCGGAGTACGCAGCATGAAGTGCTTCGTGTTGAAGTAGACCAGAGTGTTGAGCAGAACGTGTGGAGAATGCGCGCCGAGCTGCTTCGACTCCCACAGGTGTTCCTCCTCAATACGGCACACCAGAAGACCTGGCAACAAACATGCACCATTATCATGTCACAACTAGATGTGTGGCACAGCCCAGCCTGAGCCCACCCGCCGCGCAGACTTACCAACGCTAATCAATCTCTTGGCATCCGCGTCAACTATAGGCACCGTCTGGTGAATACAATTAAACCGAAATGTGACATAAAGTGCAATCCCATTGCACAGAACTTCACCAAATTTTTGTCAGACGAAGAGGGATGTTTGGGAATGTTAATGCACGCATCCGTGTTGCGATCCTCCCATCCACTGTGAAATGCTAACAACCCAAACGAAGGCGAGTCTGCCTATTCGCCCAAAAATCGGTTACCATAGCAATGTCCCTCGAGCGATAGCGAAAATGAGGTCAGACTGATCACGCCAACTCATATGTAACTATCCTGAAAATTTTTTGAAGATTGGTCCAGTACATGCATATAAGCAAGGAAATAAGCAAATAAAAAAGGCAGTAAGTAAGTGAACTGATTTCTACGGCACAGGAATCGACAAATGAATCGGGGCAAATCACAGCCGTTTAAGGCCGAAGATAAACGACTCCAATGTGTGGATAATAAACCTTGTGAGTTGAGAGAGACTTGATACGTGGACAAGATATCATTGAGGCACTCGGTGAACCGGTCATAATAGAAGTCCGTGAAGATATTGTCAATCCGGTTGTTCTCAAACAGATACTGCTGTATGCCTACCAGACAAACAAACACACAAGTAGAAGTCATAGCAACAGTTAATCAATACACTCTTCAGCTACTGAGTTAAGGTTTTAGGTCCCACCTGACACAAAATAGGTCATTTCGGAGATGTTCTTCCCAGCCAATCTCTTGGCTTAGTACTGAAAAACAAAAACAAACACAACAATAGCAAACATGCATCCGTAACAAAATATACTACAACATAAAATCGACACAAAAAAACTAAAGCCAGGTTTGCTGACCTCCTACGACCTATGGCGTGGAAACGGAACGGGTCTATTCTGGAAGGAGTAAAATAGGTAAGTCGGGAAGTAAACCACTAAGAAAGTAAAGAAGTAAGAAAGAAAGCATAAGGAATAAAAGTAAGAAAGGAGGGAAGGACGTTCAGCGCCTCTGATTCATTCTACGGAATGATTATGGCGCTTAATGAAATATTTTACTTACTTAATTACTTAAACACACAAATAAACAATTTATATAGTGCCGAAATCAACACATAAATCACAGTGGGTGGCAAACTGGGACCCGCGACAACATTGAACCCTACAGACGGAATCCTGCCACGTCTGGTTTTGTTCACAGCAAGCGAGGATCCAACTCACTTAGGTTGCCAATGCCAATGCCTTCATTATTTCTGCTGACTTTATGTTGGTTGGCCTTCTTGTATGACAAAGTTAGTAATATGACTTAAACAGGTACTGGTACTTGAGAAGCCGATCTCCCTCCGATAAGCAGTCACCGCAATTTTGACTTCCGGCACTAAACGACTTGGCAGGTTATGAAACCTAGCCAAGATATTATTATGTATTGGTTCATTACATGCAAATATGCACGGAAGTAAGTAAGTAAACTGATTTCTATGGCACCAGAATCAACAAATGAATAGTGGAAAATTACAGTCGTTTATGGCCGAAGAAAAACACAACCGAGACATTATGTCTGTAAACATTCTGGTCAAATATGGAAAAGAAAAAAATTGCTAAGGAAAGGAAGAAAAACCAGAGACAAGAAGCGTACCAAGACAGAGGTAGAGAATGCTGTCCGGTGCGTACTGGTCTCCATTTGGTTTCCGCACTTCACGCACAAACATGCACAGAGCACAGTTCAGTTCATCGGCCGTGCAATGAAGTGGGTCCAGCTTCAGAGGTCTGACTCCACGAGGGCCACCATACCGACCGCCGAGCATTGGTGATCCACTTGCGGTCGCCGCCTTCTCAATCTGCGCGTTCTTCTGCAGCACCCAGTGTTTGTACGCATTCACGCCGTACGTGAATTTGAGGACAAAGTTGGCGTCGGCCGGTGGATTCGGAGGCTGCGGTGGAACGTTAACTGGCATTACCTGTTAGCATAACATAACTGTTGTCATCAATGGCATTAAATGTGCACTTATTGGATAACTAGCAGAAATATAAAGGTTCTCTTTTATAATAACTGGCGGAAGAAAACCAGGGTTATCTCAAAATAGCCACTAATTCAGAGACAGATAAAATGATAACAAAACAGCAACTGTTTTATCACCATTATAGACGTCAGCCTGTGTTAGCTGGCTGCCCAAGTTGAGAACTGATGAAATGTGTTACAGAAAAGTTTAACTGCCCAAATGCCCTTGATGCAAACAGAAGCCAGCAGTCATGCTGGTACTGTTTTTGTGACTCGTGACCTTGACCTTTAACCCCAAAATAAATGGCTTTCCAGACTCATTGTGGAATATATGTATTTCAAGTGTGGTGATCCTAGCTGCATCGGTTTTTCAGAAATCAAGTGAAAAACAAAGACAGACTGACAGACAAATGCCGTTGAAATCCCTAACCCCACGACTGCTGTTGGCGTGCGTAACAAACCAGTGCAATTAGATTACAGAGAATACACCATAATTCTTCTCAACAGACTGACAGAAAAATGCAACATAAATAAATTAGCCCCATACGGGACTTACGGTCGACTCCTACTTACTGCCAACTTCAAAGTCACGTGACACAAAAACTAGGACAAAAATAAAAAATCCGGCTCCGCTAAGTTAAGAATCCGTTGTCATTTGCCAGCCCCCATTATAAATGGGGAAGAGAAAGCCGTTGAGAGGTAACCGCAGGCCTGGCAAAAAGTAATGGCAGTCTACCGCTGGGTGGATGACTTATAGTCACCTGCGGGCTGACTGCCTGTACATCGGGATCAGCTCCGGGCCTAACGCTCGGCAACGAGTATGGGAAGCCTTTACCTTTTTTAAACTGACAGTGTAGGCAAATGTAACACCATAACGATTAGCGTGTATTCCTTCTATAAAAACAAAGCAGTATTATGCTCTGATAAATATTCATAAGCGGTGAGAGTAGTATTGCTGAAACAGGCCAGTCGTCATAGATTCTATCCTCCTAGTTTGTATGAGACAGAAACATCTTGTCATCAGACCGGCTGTGCTGGTGGGGTCGGTTCTTCCATGCGCTGTTTCTTCGAGGATCCGCGATTACGGCTGCCACCACCCCCTCCGCCACTACTTCGTCGCTTGGGACGCGGTGGACCACCGGCTGGCCGACTTCTACCACCCGATGTTGACTGAATTATCTCCGAGTCCTGCGATATTGTGCCAAAGTCCTGCACTGGAGGGCGCTCCACTACATGACACGCACAAGCGACAACTACTGAATGGAAAAATAATAATCTATAAATATCTACAGCGACGCCTTTGTAATAAGAACTCAGCCACTGCTAATGTTGCCTTAACAGTAAACATGCCATACTAACTCCTCACATTCAAACTAACAAGGATGTAGTTATGCATCAACATCCCCATCTGGAGGTCTCCCTCTCATGAGCACATCCGGACTCCCATAAGTCCCACCTAATGCAAAGTAGTTGTCCTCTGTGGTAGCCATCACAACAAACCCCAACTTGATCTATGTAGGCGTTTATCCACAATACACCGTCACATCACTGTGGTCGTCTGCAAAATGGAAAACAACACGGCCTACCAAATTTTCTCATCATCAGACTCACTAGCTAGGAATGTTACAATATAAACAAAGCATAATTTCCCAAATCTTTAGTCGTTTGTAAAGTCCTTAATACTGTACATTTTATAATTAAGTTACAAAGGTCAGAACGAAATGAGTGGTCTAAAAATTTTGATGACAGGCTGCATCGTAGGGGGACGGGTGGATTTTTCACGGGGAAAAGTTAATGTGACACCTGCCATTTGGGAGCAATGTAGTCGACTGCAGCAGTTGCATTGACGCCGTTACTGATTTTTTTGCCATACACACTGCAAAAGTGACTCACAATGCTTTTCAATGGGCTGGGTAACTCACAAAATTTGCTCTTCCGATCAGGGGATCTCGACCCATCAAATACATGGTTCCTTGGGCCAACCCAATTCGATCAACAAAACAGCATCTTGATCCGTTTATCCAGTTTAGCAGGGCTCGTGAATGTTACCAACATACACAAATGCAGGCCACACTACTCCGCCTGTAGCAATAGACTGTATTGCTGCAATGCGGACTAATAGTTCGGTGAATAAAAATTTGATGTAACATCATGGTGGTCAATAATAACAATTGTCTATAGAAATTGCGGCGTGCAAGATCGCAATTTTCTGCAAGGACTAGTTATGGGATCTTCAACAATGCCTTAATTACAAATCTGCAGCTAGATTTCACTTTGAAACAATACTCAAAATTGGTCACCATTTGTTAAAGTTATTGTCAACAGCATAGTATTTAACTCACATTAACTCTGGCACCCCATATTCTGCAGTATAAATAGACAATTTTTGAGACCTGTATCTTCCTCTTTCATTTCCTCCTTACTTCCTATCCCCAGGAACCATGACGTTACTTCCACATTGCGAGCTGCGTCTCTCTATCCACGCCCGGTTACACGCACGAAACGATACACATCTTTCATCAACTATTCTTTATTACATTATCAGTAACCGATGTCATCTGTGATTCTGGATGTTTCATTACTTTGTTTGTTATTTCCATGTACTGTAATGTACATTTTCATTTTATTATTGTTCTATTGAAATCTTGCGGCTTTTATAACTTGCTATTGAAACATTAAACTTACTTACTTATACTATGACAACAAGGCAGGACAGACCTCTGCGGACTGGCGCTGGATTGACTGAGTCTTCCAGGTCCATGACTGGTTCCTCCGTCATCTCGGATGCCATGCGCAGCGCCATCTGCAGCATATCCTCAGCCAGCTCACCGCTTCCCGCGGCAGCTCCTGCGGCACCCGCTGCCGACGCCGCTGCTGTGGCAGCCAAGCCGTCTACACTTCCGGCACCAGCTGAAATTCAACCAACAAACAGACGAGTGAAGAATGCACCAACAACTCTGTTTTGAATAAGGGTCAGTCAATATCCCAGCAGCTTTTTATCTTCAACTGTTCATCAAGAGCACTTTTGCAGCATAAGTGGCACAAGTTTATTCTTCCTGTAACCTCAAAGTTTAACCTACAACCTTATCCTAAGAATGTAAGCTAAATAGGGCAAGGTGAAGCAACAATGCCAAATATCTACCTCTAAGGTCATTTAATTCGTAAGTTATCGTATGGACACAAACAGACACGTACATGCATGTGACCGGCTAATCTACATGGCCACAAAGTGGTTGGATCAGGATGTTTAAAGACCAAATGCCCTTCCCATTATCAAACGGCATCAAAGCACAGCTCCAGAGCACAGTGGACTATACAACAAGACTGTGTTTGTTACCAGATTACAATGTCTGACATTATTCATGTGACCTCAAAACCAAGGTGTCACGTCTTGACAGCACTTGACTCCAGTTACTAAAGGTTTTGGTCTTGCTCTTCAGACCGGGTGTCAAGGTCTTGGTCTTGAGGCAAAGTCTTAGCTCAAGACCAAGACCTGATTCAATGGCAAGGTTATGGAAAACATACACATGTATTTACTTACTTAATTACATACTGTTCATCCACTGGCCCATGTTTACAGCTACTGATCACAGATGAACGCCCCATTTCACGTTTACTATTTGTATTGGTTGATGTTTGTAAATCTGCATCTAAGTGGGTTTAAGTGCAGTGAGTAGTCAGTACCGAAGAGAGACAGACGCTAGTATGCATTCATGATGTATCAACCTCTCAAGCTTGTTGATCTTGAAACTGTCAATTTATTACACATTTAGACATGATGACCCTACACTGTCACTAATGCTGGCTTTTGTCAGTTTCCTTAGGTGAATTTAACAGTTTCTTGATTATTTATTTCTATTCCCCCTAAAGGTGCTGACTGCAAAACTTGGATCTTGATCTGTGCATGGTCCTGGTCTTGGTCTGGACACCTGGTGGCAAGGATCTCAAGACCATATGTTAAGGTTTTGAACTCGAGTATTTAAGTTATGTTCTTTAGCCGTCCTCGGTCCGAGAGTTGGCCACACCATGGACATACTTTCTCCATTTATCTCTGTCCTCTGTCATTCTGATTTACTCCTCCATGGAGAGTCCTGTCCACGTACTGATGTTGTCCATCAAGGTCGTGCCAGGTCTTCCTCGCCTGCGTGCACCTGGAATTGTTCCTTACATTTAAGTAAGATCTTGATAACACGACTGTTTAGAAACTTTTCAAGTTACATATCCGAGTGTGCAGCGACATACAGTTGTCATCGTCCGACACTTCTGATTCACTCTCCGACTCATGACCGCCGCTAGCGACAGCTTCGGCCATCATTAACAGCTCAGCCTCAAACGGGTCAGACGGCATTCTAGCTTGCATGTCCTGTACAATGCCATATAACATATTGACAGAAAGACTACAACTCAGCAACTGCTGGATGGTGAGCAAGAGCTAAAATTTTATACTGATTCATGCTTTTTACTTGTTGCTTTCATGGATGTCAGCTTTTTGCCAATTCTATGGACCTAGGCTTTCACCATGGGGGCAGGTATACCCTACATGTCTGTAGGCTACTGATGCACAACTATTTACAGGCTAGGGCCACAAACAAATCTGGAACCAAACTTGAGGGCTGCAACAAAGGAATGGGTGCTGTGCCCCAGTGGGGTCAGGGCACAAAGCTGATGAAGTTTTACTGCTACAACCATAAATTTTTCCATTAATATCCAACTTTAAGCTGACATACGCTGAAATCCAGCGAAAATTAATTAATTATAAACACATTTTGGACGGGATGTGGCGAGCTGCATCCTGGCTTTTCATTGTCCGCATGCTGTTGCACCCCTGATATAGGATGACCTACAAACAGCTGTCCTTTCATACCCAAAACCAGCTCAATTTGCTTAGTCATTTAGCCACAACACATCAACATTACGGACACAGACATAAGCGCACTTATGTTCCAAAATTTGTTTGTGGCCCGTGGCTTCAAATAAGTTGTGCACCCCCATTATACGGTATAAAAATGACTATTTTTTACTATTATTAGGCCATATCACCCGCATGCAGTGTACAGATGCGGCCTATGGTAACAGATGTTGCAGGTATGATCTGTGTGTGTGTTGGGCACATGGGTGACCTGTGCAAAACAGCTGAACCTATCGAGAAGCCGTTTGGGGGGCTGAATCATGTGGACCAAGAAACCGTGTATTAGATGGGGCCCAGAACAACAGGAAGGGACACTCTTAAGGGGGGGACAAGTGCCGGCCACTGTACCCCAACGCAAAAGTGCATCATTCCTCTGCCACCACCGGCCAATGTGTCTGCCTGCACAAACGGCAAACAAATGCATTCGCTGCCATAAGGAGCCATGTGGCCTTTTGCCAAATTGCTTTGGACACTTGCTATAATCAACAAAATCCCTACATAAAAATGTAGCAATATTAAGGAGTAATCGACAATGACCTATGGTTCATTATTTCCAGCTATGTTGGTCATTTAAAACAGATAAAATAAATAAGATGTTGACGATGAGACACACAGCATGTTGGTATGCCATACTCCAGTAGTTTACGGCTCCCTCCATCACTCACTATTCTGTCTATTCTAATCCTTAACTTCCTTGCACATTCACTTTTTGTAATTTCCCCAAATGTGTTCAGTTTGTTTTCTTTACAACATTTTCAATGTCAGAGTCGAAATTTAGCTCTCCACTTATTCCTGAAGTGAACCTCTAACAGTACGTGGCACTGGTTTATGGGTGGGATGTCCTTGCTGTCACAGAATCAACTGTATCAAAGAAGTTAAGCAAACATCAACATAAACACTATAATGAACAACAAGAGTAAGCCAGCATTCACAAGAGTGCAAAGACCCATGCCGACACTTTTTTGTGGTTCATGACCTTGACCTTTTGACTCCAAAAATAAATAGACTTTCAGGACTCATCGTGGAACATTTCTACATCAAGTTTGGTGATCCTAGCTGCATCGGTTTTAGAGATATAGTGCGGATAAACGGGTAGACGGACAGACAAACAATGGCGAAAAACCTACCCCCGCATTTGCCGAAGGCGTGGGTAATTACACCCATCATACAGTATGAAAGCATGTCTCTTAATCACTAACAGAATAACAACACAAAGCAAATCCCAGTACACAGATTCACCTTGATCTTTTTGTAAATGCTCTTCGACGTCTTCCGACTGGTTGGAATGAAGCACGGAACTGGTATGGGAACTGGTACGAGGATGGGATATGGTGCCGGAGTTGAGTACATCGCCACTGGAGTTGGCGTATACATTGGCACTGGACATGGCAGCAGCATTCTCTTTGGTTCCCAGTTCTCCTCTGCAGACATGAAGACAAACACATTCCATGTAGGCAGCGAAAACATGCTGCAGAACACCTTACACAACTCACTGGCACTAAATCATAAACAATTACTATAATTCATCTGTATTACCACCCGTTTTAACAGTCATTCTACAGATGAGAACATTGGCTCGGTAGTCTAGCGGTTATGGCGTTTGACTCGCAACTAGACAGTCTCGGGTTCAATTGCACTACAGTTTTGAAAGCTTCAAAAGTATAATCCACTTCACTAAGGCTACAGCCAAACGTCTTTCTGAATCTAGTGCAAGATCACACAACATGATTAACGGCTACTACTAAGTTCCTAACCTACACTATCAAACCCTAAATGGAACCCTAAACCATCATCCACCGTTACTTTACCGTATCAAATGCCTGGTCCTACACCACTGCACTGCTGTTGCTGCTACTTCTGTTTAATGGCCTTTTTTCTAAGTAAAGCTGGGTCAGCCCGTTTCCTCACGGTTTTCTTCCTTTACTTGCTCCACAGAGAATTTTTGATGATAAGTGGCACAGACTTTTTATGGGCTGGATGCTACACCTGTGAAGCAACCAACAATGTCAAAGCACTGAAGGAAACTCAAAGTGCCGATCCAAATCAGTGGCCTGGCCTCATCCTTCCTTCATCCTTCCTTGGATTCCTGAAGGAAAGGGCAATGCCGCAATGGTCCCTTTATGACGGGTTTTTGACAACAGTATACCCTGAAAAAAAACACAAATTAGCCCCGTATGGAACTGACGGTCGACTCTTTACAACTGACGTTTCTGCCAAGTTCAAAGTCACGTGACACAAAAATAGGACAAGTATCAAAAATCTGGCACAATCAAATTTAGATACTGTGCCCTAGTTTAAGAATCAGTGGTCAGTTGCCAGCTCCCATTGTAAATGGCGGAGAAGATAGCTTTTGATAAAAATTAGCCCCGTACGGGACTCGTGGTTGACTCCTACTTACTGCCAACTTCAAAGTCACATGACACAAAAACTAGGACAAAAATCCGAAATCCAGTCCCGATAAGCTTTAGGTATTGTGCCCTAATTTTAGAATCCCCCTAAATGGGGGAGGAGATAGTGTTTGAAAGTGGCCAAATTTCCGACTTTCATGAGCTTGTGACCTTGACCTTGGATCGGGTCATACTGCATACCATCATGCATCAGTCATCGACCTCTACCTACATACCAAAATTCGTTGAAATCGAAGAAAACTTTTGTGGACGGCTACTTACTGTCAACTTCACAGTCACATGACACAAAAATTAGGACAAAAATCCAAAATCCAGCCCCGATAAGCTGTAGGTATTGTGCCCTAATCTAAGAATCCGTGGTCATTTGCCAGCCCCCGTTATCAATGGGGAGGAGATAGCCTTTAAAAATGGCCAAATATCCGACTTTCAAGGGCTCGTGACCTTGACCTTGGATCGGGTCATACTGCATACCGTCGTGCATCACTCATCGACCTCTACCGACATGCCAAATCTGACTGAAATCGAAGAAACTTTTTGTGGACAGACGGACGGACATTTGAGACCCACATTATTATTAGGTCGACTGAGAAGATTCGACCCAAAACATGTACATATTTCAAAACAGTCATCGAACCTGTCTGTGTGTTTTTGGTAACTGAGTGAGGTCTGCACGATGTAGCTTTCGTCTGCATAAACGGCTTACACAACAGAGCTTTGTTGCGCATCTCCTTGGGCGGCGGCGGCTGAATGATCACCTTGGTAGTAGCTTGTGGTGGCTGCAGTATATCATACAGTGACAACATAATATTTTTCTCAGTACGACAACACTACACACTAAAACCGTCGTAGAATGCAATTTTTTTAACTACAGAGCCTACACTATGGTTACGTCTCCCCTGTGTGGATTGCCAGGATGAGGAAATAACCCAGTACCCACCTCCTGAACTGACTACATTCCATTCCAAATCGGGAGGCAAAATAATACGACCGAGGGCTTTGTGGATGGTTCTGATGAACCTATCTCAATCAGCAGTTCTGTGCACTTTCCGCTAGCCTCATACAGTTTCTGGCCATTTCTCTGCTTAAAACAATCGCTTTCTGGCTTCTTGTACGTGGTTTGATATAATGCTCTAGATACGCCAGATGGGGCTGCACCAGTCCATCACCATTTCCCAAGCAGTTCAGAGTTAATTTACAGTTGATGTCAAACCGATCTCGGTACAGCCACATCTTAGTATTCATTATATTTCCAGGGTGCCCACTGTCGATCACCACCAAAAATATAGGAATACAGGAAATTTTTGTGCTAAATATAGTAAAAATATAGGAACAATTTCTGTATAAATGCATTAGATGTAACATAAATAAAGCTGCCATTTATCTGCTGGACCAATGTCCAACAGTGTGCCAGAAAACCAGATATTAAACACAATCTCGTCGTAAGCTTCCCCAGAGGGTTTCGGGGCAGAGCCCCGGCTGAAATTGAATCTTAAATTATCTACGTTTACCCAAGAATTCTTAGAAATAGTTCAAATTACACAACAAATCAAGTAAATCTATAACATATCCGACTTACATCATGGGCAATGCGAACGATAGGACGGTACATGCAAAACTAGCGTCGCACATGCAACACGCAACATGCAACAAAGTCTAAAATTCTTAGACTATAGGAAAATACAGGAATTTTTTTTGAAAATATAGGAAAATATAGGAAAGGCTTGAAATATAGGAATTAAATAGGAATATAGGAACGAGTGGGCACCCTGTATTTCTGTTCCCTTTTTGGGTGCCTCCTTGTACAATGTGCTTGCACTGTGTTTAATGACAATGGAATATTTATATATTTTCCTCCACTGATGCCAACAACTTGGCTTTGATCTTGTTTCTTGACACTGGCTTGCCCTATCACATTTTCCACATAAAGTATTAATAATTTACTCTCATTTTTTGTGTGAAACTCGGATCTGCGAAGACTCTTTAACTTGTCATCTACTATCGTAATATCTTCTGCACACCATGGATTTTGGCAGGGTTAACAGTTCAGTTCAGTTCAGTGATTTTTAGAGCGGCCTAAATGATAAACATCACCACAAAAACCACTATAGCGTCAAATGTACAGTAAGATGACAATATCAGGATATGACTGCTGAAAGAGGAAGGGTTTAAGTGGGCGCCGGAAACTTGAAAATGTTGGCGCCGAAACAACTTCTTCAGGCAGCTCATTCAAGATCCGAGGTCACATAAGCCACCAATAAGCCCAGTATACTTTAGTTTCATGACCGTATGGCATAATATCTTGCATTTTAGCTGTTCTCCACCTCTCTTAAACAAAAACGTGTAACAAACAGCATAGAATCACTCACAATGGTGGCAGCAGTCTGACCGCCTGCAAAACAAAAAATCAAATCATTTAGCACTTCATTTCATTAACACAGCAGTCACAAATGCAAACAAGGTGTCGCCCTAACAGGACATAACCGTACTAGGGATGTTAAACGAATATCGATTAACCGATTATCCGAATAGTAACCGAAGTTCGGATTTAAAAATCAAAAACAGGTATTTGAAATTTTCGAAATCACGCGTACAGGTTAGGTTAAGTTAGTGGTGTTTAACGTCGCTTAACATAGCAAAGATGATCAGCGACGTCACGCGTACATCGCCGGCAGATGCTGTTTATGTATTCGCTATTTTTACGATCACATACCTCAAATAAACGATAAAACAACTCAAACGTTGTTGTTGTTGTTTTGTTTTATTTGCCTATTGTTTTGTATATACGGCTCCTCCCGGGTTCCAGTCGATGATTATCCCGGGTACAACGTACTGTCTAGTAGCGGTGACAGACAACAGACAGACAGATAGATGACGGACGGCCGTCGGACGGGCGTACACAGTACACACCCAATGTACTATGGTCGCCCGCGTTCACACCTGCCCACCCCTCTCATCCTACTCATGCTGTGCAGACTGCAGTAAATCGACACCATGCGATCAATGAAAGCCTTTCTCCTTTCTTTCATGTGAGCAGACTTGAAATGAATGTGATTTGAACCGACTTCTCAGATGTCTGCCGAGTGCTTAACATCCGGTGGCAGTGGCGAATATTGGTCGGTGTCAAGGCTATGGTTGTTAATCCGAAACAGGTGGATGTTGCGGCTTCCAGATCCAGATCGTTCCGGCTGTCCTGGAATGCGCTAATTGCTCACTGCACGGGACCGAGGGGTGCACTAAGTGAGACCGTCGCGACGGTCTCACTAAGTACAGTGCCTAGACTGTCCCTGCGGTGCCGGCAGTGCTGTCGTTTGGGAGTGGGGAAGCGGACGCCGCGCGGGGGAAGGCGGGCGGTGTCGCCGACTCCGAGTCAGTCAGAGTCGACTGGACTCGCCGTGCGTTCACGCGCCCCTGCTGCGTTCATCACACGGGATCAAATGACTGGATCAAATGACCTGGCATTTATATGACTCGCTGCTCTGCAGACGTAATGGGCAGTTTTGACTTTTTTGAGGAAACAGAGCCCAGAAAGACTGCTGAGAACACTGCGATGGCCGTTTGTTCAGTGGTAGCCAACCACGGCGGTGGCGGTGAAAGTTCATTATACAATCACTAGTAATATTATGCTTTTCCTTTTTTATACTTTATTTCATTTGAATTTATTTTTAATAGACATAGTGTGATATAGAGCATGTACAGTGACAGTCGGTTGTTTCTCTCTTTAGACCTATAAATAAATACATTTACTTTCTAATTGCTATTCTATGCTGTTTACAAACAGCACCAGATGTACACAAATATTAGTTAGCGGTAATGTAAGTCGAGTAAAAGTGGCTCATTCGTATTATATTACGTTTTTTATTGCTGCATGACGTGTAGTAATGTTATTTTAATGCCATCTTTATCATCACTATTAGAGTCAGACAGCAACACAAGCACTTAAGTTGGGCAAAATTTACGGTTTCGCGCTGCACTTTCGGTACTCATTGCATGATGCGCATCGACCTGAATACTTTGAGCTTCGGTTAATATTCGGTTTTGAACAGTCGAGCTTCAGTTGCAGGAAAAACCGAGTTTAACATCCCTAAACCGTACTGGCCCATGCGCCGACTGTTCACGCGCCCGACCGGCTGCCCATATTCCCACTATAGATGCAGAGGGATGACACCAACAGACATCAGCATGCAAAACAATACTGGCCCATTAGGCGGGCCAGTAATAACATTTTCCTCTTGCAATGCCAGACAACTATCCCAGTTTACTCCAAACTTTCATCGTGTCTACATTTCTAGACTTGCCAATCGAGCAACGGCAGCTGCTTAGTTCTGAATCCCTTTCATCACTCATCTCTCGTCTACAATACTGTTTCACAACATAGCTTCAAGAATAAACCGAAGACCTTACTTAATAAATCATTTCAACTCCCTTCCCCCTCCTCACAGATTTAAACTCATTACACAACCATTTCAGACATAACTGGGGCCCGATTTACAAAATATCTTAGGAGAAATCCTAAGTTTATCATAAGTTTTTCCTAAGTTTGTCTAAAGTTTATTCTAAGTTATAAAG
>Ga0209780_1000960_pt1 | contig 17673 bp, 11 predicted proteins | sample WorMetexBAHAMAS2_FD_187384 | JGI IMG/M metagenome (GOLD analysis project Ga0209780, IMG submission 187384) | Marine gutless worms symbiont microbial communities from Max Planck institute for Marine Microbiology, Germany - Inanidrilus exumae... | ecosystem: Host-associated > Annelida > Digestive...
GCCACCGGTATATTATATAACTGCGAGGTGGAAATTCTGTAGCAGATGCTAAAATTCAAGACTTCATGCACAGTACTTGCCAATCTATCGTCTAATTTGTTAAACGAAGTAGTTTGTCTCTTTTTCGGTATTTTGAAGTAGGCCTACGTGTGTGCAATATCGTCGTTAACAAGTACGTTCGCTATCTCATCTCCTGATGAGTTCTTGTAAAAAATTATGTAAAAGACTATAATCTGATATTTGTCACATTCACAATGCATAATTCATTGCTTTTTAACTGCCAACAACCAGAATGTGGTTGGTTAAAAAATCTGGTAAATCTGGCCGCAAATTTGGCCAGAGCCGGACCTGGCCGGATTTGCAAGAAACTGCTTGATTTTGGACGAGCAATGAAGTCCGAAATGTCAGTTTCACGTGTCTCTATCACAGTATAACATTCACTCCAATCATCTGGATATTCCACATGGTCAAACCATCTCAACAAATGCATCTTTCATTTGCAAATAAAACCTACGAATATATTATTCCTATAACACGATAACAGTTTATGTACTGTTGTGTCGGACAGCTGACATAAAGGCAACAACATCTCGTCTGTCGGCAGTCTGGTGGTAGATGAAAAAAATGAGGCCGGGTCACTGGCTGGGGCCACTGTTTTGTGTTTCCTTCACTGATATGACCCTGCTGGCCCATCATAAAATTTGTACCACTCATCCTCAAAGATACTCCTCTGGAAAAACTATTGAAAGAAAATCGGGGGATAACTGAGGTATAAGCAGAAAACAGTGGTTAAAACAAACACAGGTAGATTGACTGAGTGAGTTAAGGTTTTACGTCCCACACGACACAAAATAGGTCATTCCGGAGACGCTTTTCCCAGCCAATTGCTTGGCTTAATATCAAAAACGAAAACAAACACAACAAAAGCAAACATGCATCCATAACAAAATATACTACGACATAAAATTAACACCAAAGAAACTAAAGCAAGGTTTGGTCGCCTCCTACAACCTCCGGCCTGGAAACGGAATGGGTCTTTTCTGGAAGGAGTAGATAGACAAGTACGGAAATAAACCAGTATAAAAGTAAATAAGCAAGAAAAAAGCATAAGGAAAGAAAAGTAAAAAAGGAAGAAAGTGAGGAAGGAAGTTAAATAAACACACGAACAAACAATTCATATAGTGCCAAAATCAACACACGAATCACCATACATTACCACCCCGGAGCCCATATGGGGCAAACACAAGTAAATAGGTATAACATGGTAACAGTTGCTATATGCTCAACAACCAGTTAAAGTTCAAAATACAACAGTCTTGCAACGGCAGCTACTAACCGATAGCCAATGTACTGAGGAGCTGTACCATGCGTAGCATTCAACCATGCACTCAGCTGAGAGAAATGCAGATATGATCTAACAGCCTGAAATAAACACCGAGCTGAACTGACGTGTTCAGACGCCCTGCAATCAGATGCAACATCCACAATCACAGACATGTGCACACATTTTAGACCATTGATATCAATTTGATGCAGAAAGCTATCAGAGGCCGACGTGATCATGTAGCCCAGTGTCAAAGCACTCGGGCGCCATATGCAACAGAGCATAATGCGTTCAGAAGCTGGGGTTCAAACCTCAGCCCAGATGCATCTGCCAACCAAAGAATTATTTCTAATAATTCTTATGCACATGATGAACAGGGAGATGATCCCGGGCAGGAAAATGAGTGTTCGACGGTGTCCTCTATAAACTGTGACCGTTGCCAACACCTTGATTAGCAGCGTCAATGTGTTGGCCACACTGGCGTGGCTGAAGCAAATAGACTTGGCAGGCCACTGGCTAGTGTAACCCACGGGACCAGTCAGGGATGAGCAAGACTGTAGGCCACGTCTACAGGGGGCGCACTACAAATACCCGACAAAAGCTGTTCACTCCTATTTAACCGTGCCTTCCCCATACGTCACACACACATCGCATACTGCTACCAATTCGTCTCCTCTCCCTGGGCTAGTACACTGAACCATTACATATGGTCTCAGTACTGACGTCCAGAAGTATGTTGGACCTCTACCGACAATAAAGGAAGGAAAGAAGGAAGGCTACCACAGGCCTTCACCAAATGTTATACTGCGGAGATTCTTACTGAATTACCTCTGTTCTGCAGCTAACACTGCTGTTTACTTCTATTGTTAAAATAGAGTCTTCAAAATAAACAACCACTAAAAATTGACTTAGGATAAATGAAGCTATTTAACCATGATGGAGAATTCTCATGCTAACGGCTAACTAAAAACATCAAAATCACGCAAACTAACACATTAATTATATTTCTATCAGAAATCTAACTTGTTGCCTTCAGTGCTGTGACACTGCAGGTTGGGCGTCAGAAAGAGCATCCATCCTGTAAAAAAACTAAGTGATGAGGTGCTGGCGTGGTTATCTGTCTGGACCAAGTTGAAAAACATTTGCATATGGTCCAGCTGATGCCACTGCCACCCAATCGTCTGTTGCCTTATAACAATCCAGAACAGTTCTGCCTTTCAGGTGCCAGCTTACTCAGATTGTCCCAAAAAGAGACTGTTAAATGGGTGTCCATTTGCATGTTTTAGCACTTACTTTCTGGCAACATTCTGGATTGTCCACTGTTCAAGAAGGATGCACGAATCACTGTCATCTGGAGGAGCAATGTCTGTCATTGTAGACCTGAGCTGACCATGACGACAGTTGGCAAACAACAGCACCTCAATGCACATCGGAACACGATTGCGCCACAACGTCTGCATCTGCTTCTGCACCCGAGCCGCTCTTTCACACTGGCAAACACACAGCAGCAGCAACCATATCTCACACTGCAAATAGCAACCAGCTTTACTCAACAGCTCAGTTCAACTGTTCACTCATCTAGCTCACGTAAAACGGTAAAATATCCATGACAACTAACTGCACTTAATTCATAAAATTTTGCAATAAAATTTTTTTCATATGTCTTATTTAACTGGTTTATTTTCCATATGCCACAGCTTAATTGACGTTCCAATGGCACCTACAGGAAGGAAATTTTAGCACAGATATGCAGGTAATTCAATTAATTCAATTAAGTGAAAATTATAACAGCCATGGTATAACAAAGTGCAGCATAAGCTCATTGATCATGACAACGGCTCTCTGGAAGTAGTTTATTGTCACTTGTCTAATACTTGCTGCTATCTGTGTACCACGTTCATCCATTCCAATGAAATACACAACATTTGAAAAGCAAGCCCATTTTGGAGGTAAATGTTGAGATTCTGGGGTAAATAACCTATGGGACAGATCAAATTGGTTATCGAACTTGACAGAGTTATTATGTCCTTGAACATTTAGATCAGGTTCTGTAAAAGCCAATAAATACTCAAGTAAGCGAGCAGACATTTGTAGATGCAGCCTGCATGTGTTCACATTAAATGAGCTTATAAAAATAATGATTGGCTGCATTAAGGTTTTACGTCCCACCCAACACAAAATAGGTCATTTCGGAGACGTTCTTGCCAGCTAATCTCTTGATCAAGGACTGAAAAACTAAAACAAACACAACAAAGCAAACATGCATCCGTAACAAAATATACTACAACATAAAATGAACGCAAAAAAAACTAAAGCCAGGGTTAGTCGACTCCTACCACCTCCAGCCTGGAAACGGAGAGGGCCTATTCTGGTTTTGGCGCTTCATAAATGTGTCACTTACTTACTTACTTAGACATGCACTTACTTAAAGCCCCGGGACCCACAAGGGGCATATAAAATAATGATGTGCATGCAGCAGCCTAACAAACAGACATGCAATTATAAGTATGTATAAACGTGTAACATTTCACTGTTAATATCAGCTGATCAGTATGAGTGAGTGAGTGCTTTCTTAACGGTACAGCAGCATTCAGAACAGCACATAACCCTACCATTCCACACTGAAATGTGAAATTGCCACAGCGTCGTTACCGCGTGCATTTTTCCTCACACTGCACTGTAACTGGTTTTCCCAACTTCGCTTACAATCAACTGACCGTATCCAAAACCTTATCTCAATCAATGAATCAATCAATCAATCACAGCTGCAAATGAACACTTTCATCCTGTGGCCGTGAACTATTAACTATGACCTTGACCTCTGAACGTGACCTAGACAGGATCAACGTAAACCACCATACAAAATATCCACGTAAAAGTACGATTTGCAGAATACTTTTTGTCCAGACACAGACACTCACACAAACCAGAATAATTGCTCTAACTGGACCACCAAAGTGGTCGTCAGGGAACTTATCGTCAGTGTTTTTAACCACTGAACGACGTACATCATCATCATCATCAGCAGCAGCAGCAGCGATCGAGTACCTGTGGCTGTGTGAGGAGGCCGCACTCATGAGATGACCAGTGACCGACGGCCTGTGGACAATGTAGTCCGTCACGCCGACCCTTCACCGACGCCGTGGGCAGCCGGCTCTCCAGCACCAGCATTCCGACGGCCACAAACAGCTCACACGGGTCGACATCGGTCTCGTCCAACGTCGCCGTCTCTCCCACTGCAACCGACAACAACCAGTGCAAACACCAGCTCCTGTTAGTCAAATACAGTACGGCTTCCAACCTTCAACGAACAGCGGGGTCCATAACATTCCGCCCGCAGTTCGAAGGTCAATGCTTGTGTAACTGCCTCGCACATATTTGCTCCTCCTCCGCTTTGTCGGCCGTTTCCACGTGAACCCGGATTAGTCCCGTTTGGGACCACGCAAACAACGCCATATGATAGCCCATGAATTCTAGTTTTCTGACGCAAAGATATCGACGACGGGTCACCCTCAAAGGGAGCGCAAAATAGAGGTGTGGTAGGTTCAGATCAGCGACTTTCGATCAATATCTCACATCTCAGAAACGGTGCAAGATAGGGACATTGTTACTATGGAACGCTAATAGAAAGTCGTATGCGCTCTATCAAATGGCGCTATTGTCAGTAACCTTGAGTGACCCCTAACTACCAAACTACCCCATTTTCGACATTTTGTATCGCCTTTCATATCTTCGTAGTGGGTGGAGATAGAGACTTCAAATTTGGTAGATAGGTTGGCCATATCAAGTGCTAGCCCATGGGTGGGCGTAGTCAGGACAAGTGAACCATTTAAATTTTTGTTGGCACCAACCATTTCTCTGGAACGCCTGTAGCTACAGTCATCAAATTTTGTAAACAGGTAGGCTAAATCAAGTCCCAGCATACCGTGGACAAACCACCCTCAAAAGGGGCATGGTCAGGGTCACGTGACCCACTTTAAATTTTGGGGCCCCAATGATATTTCTGGAACGACTAAAGCTAGAATCGTCACATTTTGAATACACGCAGAATGTATCAAGTGCTAGCTTTCAGATGACAAACTACCATTAAAAGGGGCGTGGTTAAGGTCACATGACCCATTTTCAATTTCAACGCCCATAATAACATCTGCCGAACAGCTGAAGCGAGAGTCGCCAAATTTTGTGTGCAGGTAGAATATATCATGTGCTAGCTTTGGAATGACAGATCACACCTAATGGGTGTGGTGAGAGTCATGTGACCCGTTCATTTAACATTTTGCCCCAATCATATCTGTGGAATCGGTGAAGGTAGGCACTTGAAATTTCGTGTGCTGATTGATACACAGAATACTCGTGCACATATGATATACTCCCCCCAAAAGGTGTTCAGAGTCACGTGACCTCTTTAAATGTTGGGAAATAAGTGATAATATCTCGGAAACGGTGCAAGATACAGACATAGTTGCAATTGAAGCCTATTGAATGGCAGCATTGCCGATGCCCATGAATGACCTTGAAGGTCACTTTTGCTGTTTGAAACCTTTCTAACTCCCATACCTCGTGAGATATAGCACAAACTTACTAACACAGCGCGTCGCGCGGTACCTCTGCGATAGCTGAGCTTTTTGTCAATATCGGTCAGCATTTGGTAAAGTTACAGTCAACCGTACAGCGACAGCGTTTTTCTGATTTAGTGTCTTTTGCGTCAATGGAACATGGAAACGGTGACAAAGCCACTGTTGTTTACACGTTAACTCTCACGTTCTTGAGTATCGACTCGGTCGAGTCCTGGATGTCGCTGATGATGGGGCCAAAGACTAAGAACAGGCCTGTGTGCGTTAAAAACTGCCATGCTCAAAGACTGAGATACTCAGTTGTTGAAAAAATACTTATCTATCTATGTGACAAAATCGCTGCATGTCATCCAACAGGAAATGACAATGTCGTCAGGTATCGTGAACTGTGCTCGTCTCAAGATACCAGACCAAGAAAGACGGTCTTAAGACGAAAGAATGTCTCGAGACTTCACATCATTGGTTCTTGCAGTATGAAATACTGCATATGAGATCATAAAACATCCCCGGCAACAGCTACTCAGCTGTCAGCCGCCAGTCGAACGGCAGTATGCCAAGTAATTGAAGTCGAGCGGGCGTAATGACAACGCAGTTTCAGCTTGCACGCTCGCTCCCAGGCATACACTGCATTAACGGCCGCGTGCGCCATTACCTATTCCGGAACTCCAGCAGGCTCGCTACTCCATCTTATACCTCTCCCTTTCCATCAGTCCTCTCAGTCAGCGGGCGCCTACGTCATTAGCTATAAAGGACTCCATTCCACGGCTCCAGCAGCTGATTATCACACCGCGCCAGACAAACCGGCACTCACTCACTATATATAGGAAGCACAGCTCGCAGCCTCGGACTCACGGCAACAACTCGCCGTAAATTTCTTACAACAATCTGACTATACAAGAAGTTTGACTGTACTGACGACACCCGTTGTACATTTAGTAAATACGTGCCACCGAATGTCTGTGAATCAAACTTGAAGTGCCTAGGAGTTCCAAATATATCAAGAAGGCACAACAAATTCTATCAAAACAGGTGGTTTGGGTTATTGAAGGTCACTGAATATTGTATCATTAAACGTTTTTGATCACACTCACACAATGTCACTATCTTGTATCATTTCTCAAATACAGCAAGATTTCACAAAGATTTCTGGAGTAACAAAATCACATTGCTTAGGCTAACACTTAGCACCGACGGATTCAGCCATTTCAAAATAACACAATCACGTGTCACCATGGCCTAGCACTCAAATGTCTCGTTATAGCTATACTCTTCATTCACGTTCAAACCTGACACAAGACGATTACCAACACCACCTTAGTTTAACCACTGTTTTTTTTCAGGTGAACCACAAAGTTATCCGGTTGCCTCTCGATTTCTTCCTCCACTACTCGTTCCGATCAGGACCTCTGATTAAGTGGAACAGGTTTTCTCGTCTTTTTTCTGCATGGGCTTCATGCCACGGTCACCCAATCAACAGTAAAGAGGAGACTAACGGACTGCGGACTAACGCACTGAACAGAAGTCGAATAAACTGCTGCTTGCCGCATCACGCAGAACACAAAAATTGCAAACATCTAAGCCATCGTACTCTAGGTCAATAAAAACGTGCAAAAGCGAAATCAACATAAACAATAAATCTATAATAACTTGACTAAAATTACAGCTACAACAGAAAATTACGTTACAAGAAGTGGACACACGTGTGGCCTCCTGGACCGGATTTCTGTGGCACATATTGTGGAGACGCAAGAGGAGATGAAAGACTACCCACAGCAGACTGCCCACAGCACCGCCATGCATTCAAACACTCAAAAACTGCTGCAGAATCAACAGAAGACAGCGTGTGTTGCGCAAAGTAAAGCTGCTATGTGTGTTCAGATCAGCCAGGTGTGTCATAAGAAAAGATGTTGCCGGAGGTGTCGACTGATTGATTAGATGCGGCCGCGCGACGGGCAACGGACGAGTCCTTGACCAGAGGCTCCGTGCCGCAGTCTGTTATACCGTTGCCAAGGCCAAATCACGGCCATGGCTAAAGTCAAACCCGTTAATGTCAAATGATGCCTGAAGGCTGCTCTCAATCGTGGACTTCGAGCCAACGACAGCAGCAGCAAAAGCAACAACAGACACGAGTTCCATCACAACAACGATCTCCGACGTTCAATGCAATCAACAGAGTCGAGCAATGCGCCTGCTGCATGCTGTCAACTTTTCATTTACTGAACATTTCTCGCTGTTTACGGTAACCTTGACGCCGGCAACCAGGCCTGCCAGTATATACCTACCACCGCCGGAGAACATAACAGCCAGTATTATAAACGACCCACTGACAAGCGACAGGGCTGACTTACAGCCAGAGATAGGCTACATGGAGAGGCAGACGTGCACATGCACATTTGCTGGCCGCCCGCTCACAGCTGACGTTAGCATTGAAGTTATCAAGCAAACTACTTGGCAGCCAAGCAGTCAATGGCTCCGTACCAACGACCAACCATGATCATGTATACATGACCTAAGGTCGCACACGAAACGCAGCAGCAAGTCAAGAACTTAAGCAATCAGTACTTTGCTGTACGTCTGTGTGTGCGTGTGTTTGCACAGCACAGGTTGTTTATCTGGCTTGCCGGCCACTGGTGCTGCGCCTCTGACGCTTCCTTCACTCACACTGCTGTACTGGCTGCTGTTACAGTGCTGCCAAGTAAATCTTGAACGGCCGCTAGTGCCTTGTGCGCGTGTCAGTCATGAGCTGATATGTGATGACGGGTTAGTTGGAGCTTAACGTCCCCTTTCAGCACAAATATGGCTATATCCGGGACAAAAGGTCAGGGGTGGAGAGTTATCCCTACCCAGTGAAGGAAGGCCAGCGATATATTAACCTCAACCCTGGCCGCCTTTTTGTTCAGCAGCCACCCAAAAAAAGAAAGAGCCCAAGAGGCTCATTTAAATTATTACACATAGCGCCTACAACAGGCGAAGACAACTATCGCACCGCAAGACTTCACTAAACCAAATACAACAAAACACCATTAAAAATCTTAACTAAGCAATAGAGATAACACAAAAAAGGAAACAAACTAAACCAAGGTTCGATCGCCTCCTACGATCTCCGGCCTGGAAACGGAGTGGTGACTATTCTGGTAGAAAGGGAAGTGATGGACAAAAGAAGAAAATAAGTGAAGCAAATAAGATCATGGTGATCATGTTTCCAGGAGTGCAGTGACACAAATGCTAATTCTAATTATTTCGCCCGCAGAAGCGGTTGCGAAGTATTGTACGGTAATACCGTAAGTACGTCTGTGTCTGTCTGTCTGTCTGTCCGCGAGGATATGTCCGGAACCACATGCGCGATCTTTACCAAATGTTTTGTGCATCTTGCCTATGGCCGAGGCTCGGTCCTCCTCCGGCGGGGTGACAAAATACCAAAGGGAAAGGCCAATTTTGGGGGTTTCTTCCCCATTGACAATGCATTTTACAGCATAGCATTTGGGACCCATACAAAAACGGCTAAACCGATCGAGATGCCGTTTGGGATGAGTGGACTTGGCCAGAGGAGCAGTGTCTTATGTGGGGGTGACGATCCCCGAAAGGGGAAGGGGCAATTTTGGGAGAAAACATGTGCCCGACAAGCCTAATACTCCTGATAATTGCAAATTGGACTGGTCCATGCAGCGGCACACGACAGTGGCAGACGCTTGATTGCAAGCCATGGTTAACCCTATTGGAATTTCGCCGAAATCTTTGACGTCAAAAATTAGGGTCCCTGGGCTATCTATCGCATGACGTTGTTTTCGTGATCCTATGTTTAGCCATTTTGGTAGATCTCGGACTTCAAACGGATAAACAGAGAGACACAAAGCCACAGCAAATGCCGCACTAGTATAGCATCGCGCGGCAAAAATGCACACCGGTACATAGTATAAAGAACATCAAAACATGGAAAAAGCATTTAACTCGCCCCGCTGTTAGGTGCTAGTGCCTATGTCCGTTCGCCAGTGGTTCTAACAAATGCAGGCCCGATGTATAATCTGTATAATCGTTACATAATGTCCCACAAGCCATATGTGTACGGCGCCCGGCCCAGTAACATCGTGGATAGGGGGCGGGCACCGGACCGGGCTTCGATCGTATCCGCGAGCTCGAAGGGCTGCCAACGTGAAACTGCGCTGGTGAATCCGGATCGATATTGGGCGTCTCATTCTCTTCCATGTAAACTGCCGCGCATAGCATTAACGCTTGTACAGCAACGACTCCACTATCAGCCGCGCCCAGTACGTCTTCGGCACCGACCAAGAACGTTAAACACGACGTCCAACACAATTACTGGACATTCCAGTTCTCCGTGAAGCCGACAACGAATCAGCAGTCCTCCCGCAACTAGAAAGGCCTCACTTGAGCGCGCACCGACCACCTTCAAGCAACATATTCCTCCTGTGTGTGTGACCACGAACTATATGACTCTGACATTCGAAGCTGACCAAGATAATGTCAAGGTGAAGCAGCAAGCCAAATATCAAACCAAAGGCCATTAACTCAAACGTATTGTCTGGACACAGAGACACAAACTGGATCGATCGTTGCACCGGGAGTCGTGGACTATACTAAAATGGTCAGTAATAAATCTTGTCCACCACCACACAACACAGGCTCACAGTCAGTCAGCCACGTTCCAATAATCTGGGTAACGGTCAGCGGTCAGCCAATTCGGTTTAATAACGACCAGGAGGACATTCGGTCACCTTTTACGTCAAAACCAAGCTTGACGGCGGGCAGCAAGTGACGCGACAGTGCGATGGGCTCGACTAGCGGGCAGTGCGCTGGCGGCCGGTCAGTCCCGTACCACACGTCGCCAATAAGGTCAATAATATGTGTGCCAGCTCGCGACGTCGATCGACGTGGTAGGCCTTCGTGGGCCCGGCACGCAGCAGCATAGACGCAGGCAGAACAGTCGACCACACATGACGCAGCTGACACGCCTCCAAACACACGCGCAACGTTAATGATGTTAGCTTCGTTGACGATGTCATCATCGATACCGATAATGCACGCCGCAGTGCAACGCAGGTACTGCGTTGCACAACTGGAAGCGGGTCACCGGGTCAACACAACAGGGTCGGGTCACGTGTCATTGTGTCAGAGTCAGACCCGCTTTTTAAGCCACATCGAAACGATAGCGGTCTACTGCTACACATGGAGTAGCGTGGTCAGTCTGTCGGTCATATTTGTGAGCCCTGCAAAAACGGCCGAACTGATCGAGATGCCGTTTGGGGTGCTGATTCGGGTGGACCAGAGGAACCATGTATTAGATGAGGGTGCAGATCGCCAACAGAAAGAAGCATTTCTTGGATAAAAAGCGGCAGCCTACAAATGGATTACTGTTTACTTTGCCACGGTAAGTGGGCTAAGTATTGTAATCAGCGTGTCTGTCTGTCTGTCAGTGCTGTCTCACATATCTCAAAAACCACATTTTCTGTACAACTTGTCCGTGTGGTACTCACTGACAGCAATGCAATACGTTATGTACTTCCGGTTTTGCAGATGACGTCACGTTTGCACATAATAGAGCAAAATGGCCACAATCAAAGACGACACTATCTTTTATGGAGTTCGCCAGATGGCGCCACCGGGGGAAAGTTTCTGTCGACAATGACAGACTAGTTCTGACAGCAGTTTATAAGTAGTCAGCAGTGAATTACGTCACAGTGACGTCATTTACACGTGTCTGGGATAGGCATTCAATCAGGGGAATAATGGACTGCATCTCGTAAACAGTCGGAAGGAGCGACAAAGGTGCGGTGAAGCTTGGATTGGGCGTGCCGTTGAGCAGCACAGGGCAATCTCGGCACTGGAACAACGCCCTCAATTACACTCAATAACGCTAGTTCTTCATCGAAAAATCCGCCTTGGTCACGAGCGGTCGCCTGCGTACGAAGCAGCACGATTCAAAGGGAAACAATGTTACCGTCGACGGCGAGTCAGCGAACGAACGTTCACCGCAGGTGCGAAACGGTGCGACGATAAGCCTGTTATCGGTGCGTGAGTGCAGCTGGCTCTCATGACGCAATACTACACCCAGTTGGCCACTCTAACGGCCGCCGGGAGGACACACGTCGGCAGCACTGCTGACGGTATATGGCTGCACTGCGCGTGGCCAGTGAATCACAAACCGTTGTCAACGTCAACGTCTTTGTCCGCTCCAGACAAACACGCTTAACGACAGCGCGGTGCGGTAGTCAGCTAAATGACATCAGACCATAGCCATCCCACCGGTTTTTCAACAGTACTGTGATGGCCGGCACGACCAAGCAACGCTGGCTGTCCAACGCTCCTCCTTTGTCTACTCGACTTGCAACCGGAAAGTCGCACCGACCAGTTCAGCATAAAGAACTTTACAATCAAACAATCTGTCACTCTACGAAGTGTGAATCCACGGACGACAAACTTATCCTGTGATCGTGAACTTTGACCTATAGCCTTATACTTCAAACATGGTCTAGACAGAGTCAAGGTGAACCAGCAGGCCAAATATCTATGTTTATAGTCAATTAGTTCAAAAGTTATTGCCCGGACATACAGATACACACACATACAGTACTGACTACTCTACCTGGACCACCAAACACAATCGATTTCTCGTTATTTCTTCGCCCCGCACGTCAAAAAACATTCAGAACCAGAAACTGTAATTCGCAACTCCCAGTTGCTGCAGAACCGGTAGGAGAGCCATACACCACCGATGAACTGGCTTGCCAGAGTAAACCCACGGTATTCTCTTCCATACCAAATTTGAGCTCGGTCGGTATACACTATCGCCTGTGAGCAGCAAAAGAGCCGAAAAGTTGAAAACCCGCCAAAATGCTGATATTTTCAAATTTTCAGACTGGGGGCTCCTGTACCCAACCCTTTCCCTTATAACGGCCAAATTTGATAGTTAAGAGTGGACCTATGGTGCATTGTACCATGCCGAATTTCACCCTGATCGATACACACTGTCGCCCATACTTGGCGAAAAACAGCAAATTTGGTCAATTTTGCAATTATTGGGGGCTCCTGTACCCATCCCTTGACCGATAAGGGCCACTTAAGTACGCAACAGTAAACCCAGGACTACACTTACAAGCCTGACTTGCTTTATTCTGTCGCCCGTGAGGACGAAAAACCCATATTTTTCTAATTCACCCACCTATGGTGGCGCTACCAAGCAGTGTACAAAGCTAAACGCGGTAAAACAACTACAAACTTTCCCCTATCCAACGATATCAGTAAAATTTTCAGTTTTTGGGGGTTCCATTCCCACACCTGCACTGATGAGGTGAAATATGTGGAGTCGGCCCTGTGAGGCAAAAACCTTAAAATCGCTCACAACTAATTTAAATACTGGCATATGCAATGTGCGCATCTTGACAATAATTAGATCGTCTACGGTCCTCACAGGAGTCGCCTATCTTCACGGACTGAAACACGTTCAAGGATTATCATCGGGATTTCCTTCTGACATGGTGAAAATGGCTCTGTTTGGACGTGTTAAAACCCACCCTATACACAGTCAAACAGTTTACGTAAAAATCACACCAACAGCTGGTAGTAGCATGCGTAGTACGCGTCACGCACATTGAGCTTTACGCACACGTGCAAAGCAAAAATTAAACAACAAATCAACTGGTAGCCTGCAAATAATAGTATTTATCTCGTGTCAGACAGCTGACGACCCATGTGTGAGGCAGTTTACAATGCAGTCTACTGCAGCGCACAGCGGCTATCAGGGGCGTGCGTGCGTCCAACACCCAAGCCCCGCCAAGGATGCAGCTGGAGGTCTGGTCTATACAGCTACGTCAGACCGGCCGAGAGGCCTGGGCATATAACGGGGCGGTTCACATTCACTTCAGCCAGTCTAGCAACGCTTGGTGGCCCGATACCAAAGGAGTCCCACCCCGTTGCCCCTAGCAGTAGCGCCCTTACCACATAACGGTTGGGGTGGGGGCGTGCTTCATATCACAATGTCAAATAGAAGAGTAAATAATGTCAGCTGTACCCTGGCTTTGTCCCGTTTGAAATGCTTCTGAGTGCATAATGGACAGCAAATAGTACTCATTTACAGAAACACATACTAACAGACACAACATGGATTTGTCTTCTTCTTCAACTGAAGGTGCCGACCCGGTGACGAGCAATATCGCATAACCCACTAATGAACATGCAGATGCTCGCTCTGTCGAGAAATCCGTGTAAATTACACATTCACAGCTTACAACTAGTCAACTTCTGATAAAATACAACTTTTCAAACAGTGCAGTGCAGTGGGATAAAAATAGGACGAGGTCGGACGATCAGCTATACAGCTCATCATTTTATTTGCCAACAAACCACTTATCACCATGTTCTCCAGATATGTCATATATACGTGGAGTCAGTCAGAAAATTTCTATACTGTCTGCAAATTACACGGTTTAATTACACGAAAAATATAACTGTAATTAAGTTGCACAAAATGAGGCTGATTCTATAAATACTAGTGCAGAAGCAAGTTTACTGCAGACGATGCAAGCACAGCAGTACTATCTACAATTGTAAATGTAAGATATTATGCAAACATACTCAGTTCCAATTTCAGCATTTTTTTGTAGGCTCAAAGAGCCTATATTGTAAATACTCCAGGGGCACAAACACTCTTCACCCATTCGGCAGTAACTCTGCAGAAAGTGAACCGATTTCATAGGCGGCGGAGCCTATGAGGCACGGAGGCTCGTGCCTCCTCAGAATTTAAAGCCCAGAAAGACGCTATGGAGCGTGCCTGCCCAGAAATTTTGCCGTCAAATGCTCTCAGACCCTGTTATGGCCAAAATTGCTCTACTAGATGCTTTCTGCTGGATTAAAAACACACAAAAATCAATTTCGCCCAGGGCTTTGCCCCGGACCCCACTGGGTTAGCTTACACCGTTCCCCCAGAACTCCTAGTTAGTGGGCAGAGAGGCTAGCTGCCCAGCTAGATGCCCCCATCCCCAAGAACCTCACCACCACCTCGGCCTCGGCCCTTCGGGCCTCGAGCTTCAGCCTTTCGTACCTTGTTCCTAATCACTTTTGACTACCTTCCGCCGGCCCTGACCGATTTGGATAAAATCTGGAACAGTGTGAGCAACATGTGGGCCAGCCGGGCAGATTTTTGGCGTGATTCGCGCAATAGCAACACTTTGCGAGAGATCGTTTTTCCCACAAAATGCAAAAATTGTTCATTAAATTTCCAGGTCTTGTGAAATTCACGGCCAAATGGTCCCTATACGGGATGTCTAGTTTCGCACTGATGCTGCTATTGATTGTTTTGCTGCATATACCACAGCTCACGCTTCTCAATGGGCCGGACCACCACCAAAAATTGCCTCTTACCATTGAGTGTTCTGGACTCCATCTAATACATGGTTCCTACATGGTTCCTTAGACCCACCTGAGTTAATAACGGGACAACTCGTGGATACGCTAACTCATGGACTAGTCAAGTTGCAGACTAATCGACTCGCAGATGGCGCCATTCGCAAATTGCAGTCTGCAAGTTGGCGCATCCGCGATTTGTCCGATTACCTTTCCATATACACAAGTATGTGGTTCAATATCTCTTTGAGGGAAGTGTCACAATTGCCATACTCATTGCTTTTAATGTTTTTTCACTGCATTTACAGCTTTGCCAGTGTGCTATTATTTGTACAATGAAAAACATGCCTTTTCTATGCAATGATTTTAATGATTTGTTGTGATGATGAGGTGTTTACTAGTTGCAGTTTAATTACTCGTATGTCGAAAAGTCAGGACGTCAGAAATACTCTGTTTCTGCAGTGATAGCGACACTCTCATCAAAAGCTTAAAGAAATACTACTACTACTACTACTACTACTACTACTACTACTACTAACACACTTGAATTATACAAACAGCACACATCATTTGTAAGCACAGTACTATATCTAATAAGTTAAATACATAGGCTCAGATATACGTTGTCAAGTAATGTGCAGGTAATAAAACCGATGTCACACCTGTGATTTTATCTGGCAATTTTGTCGTGCAACTCTACTGTGCGACATAGTTGCAGCATTCAACTGTGCATGTCGCACAAAGCGACTTTGTCACACTCGCATAAACGAGAACCAGTTGACCAATGAGCTTGGTTAGTAGTGCATGTTTATGCAACAAATTAGCAGTGTGCACCGCCTTATCTAAAACATGCCGCGACAGTATAACACGTAGTGATGCCAGGACAGCCGCTCATTATAGTGTTTTGCGTTTTATTTATGTTTCAGTTTTATTTATAAATTCCAACAGTAACATTAGCAGACATGTTTTATTATCCTTTGTAGAGATCGAATTACCGCGTCTTCCTATAGTACTAAAAACAGTTAGTGTTGGACAGATAGATGACTGTCTGTTGTCCTGGCTTCAACAACGCGGCATCGTCGCCCTGGCTTGGCTGTTATGTGGTAATTGCTTCCTGGACTATGGTTTCACTTAGTACAGCATCGCGACTCTCCCGGCATCTCTGACGGCGTCTCTGCCTGTTATACTGTCCCTGCGTCGTCCCGGCATGTTTTAGACAAGGCCGTGTGCTCATCACGTCGATAAGTGTGCCCCGCTGTCTATAGCATAGAGTGCAGCTGCGTCTTGAATGCAGAGATACTGTCGGCGTTCACTGCCGACTGGAACAGCGTATTCCACTGTGGGACGGTAGCTACAAAGGAGTTCTTGTACTGCAGAGTATTGGCCGATATGTGACGGAACTTGTAGTCATGTTGGCTGCGGGTTGGTGCATCTGCTCTTGTAAGGATGTCAGTATTGCTATTTTACCCTGCACTATTCAGAAGAGAAGTGTCAACCTGATCTCGCGTCTCCTTTCCTTGAGAGGCTGCCACTGTAGGTCCTGGAGCATCTGAGACACACTGGACTGGTAGCAGTTAAAGTTGCGCGACAAAATCGCGCGATAAAATCGCAGGTGTGACATCGGTCTGAGACCTGATATGCACTTTTTCTGTGACTGATCTGCGGTGACCTCTGGTGATATGTGGTATTCAAGCAAACCGTATGGTGTATACGACCATTCACTTTATAATCTTTCCAATATCCTGTCACAAACAACAGAGTGGATCCGCCCTGTAAAATTTTAAAAAGCAGAAGCGTAACCGCTTGTGCTAAAGGTAGGCCTACTGTTGAAACAACTGCCTGAACACACGGAACCTGCAGTGAACCTGCAGTGCTCAACACTGCACAGCTGATCGAAGCCGAAACGAACCTGCTCTGTCAGGCTTCATTCTTCCCTCTGGCCGAAAATCGAAAGATTTTAGCAGCCAAGAACGAATCAGCTATGAAGCAGAATATGAATCAAAATTTTCATAACACAAATCACAATCACAAACAGTTAACACTTCGACTCTCAAGTGATCTCACAATTCATCGCCGTTAGCCACGACTACTGTGTGTTTATTAACTATTTTGTCACGTGATGACATCCGTAGTTTTGATTGGTTCCCGCTACCATGTTTTCAGGGCAGTACGTCATCAACACCAGCCCTAGTTCTAAAAATAACCATTGTATGCAGCTTCGTGACCTCAAATATAGGTCGGCTCACTAAGTGGGTCAAGTTTAGTAAACATTAAAGCGCCGAGCGACAGTTTATGTTGTGCGTGATCTTGGGGTCTGGCTTGACAGCGAACTGACGATGAAGCGTCACGTCAGCAAGATCGCTTCGACTTGTTTCTACCACCTCCGGAGGTTGCAGCAGCTCCGCGACAAGGTCAGCC
>Ga0209780_1000961_pt1 | contig 17673 bp, 13 predicted proteins | sample WorMetexBAHAMAS2_FD_187384 | JGI IMG/M metagenome (GOLD analysis project Ga0209780, IMG submission 187384) | Marine gutless worms symbiont microbial communities from Max Planck institute for Marine Microbiology, Germany - Inanidrilus exumae... | ecosystem: Host-associated > Annelida > Digestive...
GACATATATTCACGTATAACTGCTATTTGAAAAATCTGGTCCAAACTCCCTTGGGCATTTACCCCCATGATCTGGGGTGCAAAAACCCACTTTTTGGGACCGACTTTGCTATACAAATATTTTTATTATTATTATTTGACCGAACATATCTCTGCAACGGAACACTATATCTACAATCTGAAATAAACTTGTCAGTCTACAGGGGGATTTCCCTACATGCCCCGCAAATTTGGTGAAGTTTGGTGCAGAAACTGCTGAGAACGGTTGGCGAATTTTTGCCCACCCCCTAAATTTTTGCATTGGGGGACACTGCCAGCCTTATCACATGGACGTTATTTAACAGACTTTGGCACGTGTTACGTAGTGGCACGAGCTACAGTCCAGAACCACAGAATGCCGGGCAAGCTCATGCTGGGCTTTGCCATGCATCTAGTTGTTTTTATGTTGTGTATAGAATGATGATGCATTCTGCCATATCTTAGCGTTGTTGTACGCCAGTAACATCATGATCCAAAAACACTCATCCGTCACATTTTACTGGCAGTTTACAGTTTGTTGTGAAATTTTGTTAGGTGATTTAACAAGTAGTAGACACTAGACAGAAACTGCATGAACAGCTTTTCGTCCCTCGGCATTGGTGCATGTACACAGTTATTAATGGCAGCTGCAATTGTCAGTGGGAAAGGCAAATTTTGGCCCCATACGGAAGTGACATCCCTCACCGATCGCCCAAAAAAATTTTATAGGTGATTATGATATTGATAATGATTAATGATGTCAATCGTAATGCGCGGATTCGCGGAATACACAATAGACGATCTTGTCACCTATGTCAAATTTTGTGCAAATTCATCCGCGATGGGCTACTGCAAATTGGTGAAAAACAGTTGATGTGTAGTGACACTTTCATAATTTGTAATTTTTGGAAACACTTCTGCAAGTCTCATTCTTGTTGGATTTTTGTGTGTGATGGCTCAAACGAAACGTAATAACACAATAGGGTAAGCTATGCCCATTGATACTAATTATTACTGTTCATTTAGGTGGTCATGTCCACAAAACCGCTATTATGGGGGCTTGAATAGGCATTTTCAAGCCAAACCTAGTGATGAACGTTTCACCCATGCACAGATATCGGTCTCACCAGTATTTAGTGTTATTTGTCATCGTAGTCGTAGTGTGTGTAGTGTGTGTCCTGTGGTTTATGCTGTAGCCTATTGCTGTCATTGATAGAGTGGTTGTGCAGTGTGCAAACGTAAAAAAACGCCCGTTATGTTCTATGCCTATTTTCATGCCTTCGTCACCCGACAGTGTGTTTTTAGGTTGTCCCTTTCGTTCGTCCGGACAGATATTGTCATTTTGTTACATGTACCGCTACCGCGATATGTTATGAATGACTTGAGCAATGTCGCCGAATAAGGTCAAGGGTTAAGTTTATAGCAGGCCATTAAGTTGGCGAAAGATTCCTCATCGACGCAAGGATGTCGATGTCCACCTTCTTGCTTTAGATTTTGGAATAGGCCTAAGTCTAATATTTTTATTTTTTATTATGGCTGCGTAGCACTATTATCATTTCTTATTATTGACGGTAAGCAATTGATATGCGTCTCGAGCAAACTCCAATAAGTTCCTATAATGTATGCTTTAATGGGCCTATACATTATTTGGCTCGAAGCTAGGCTTTAGCCGAATATAGGATTCACTTTACAGCACGTTTTGGCGGTGTTTACTCGTTCGGCTATACCGGTAACTTCGCCGAAAGATTAAAGTTCGGCCGAGTTATAGCCGAACACATTAACACCGTTAAAATGCGCCGCAAGGTGAATCCAATATTCGGCTGAAGCCTATCTTCGAGCCGAATAATAAAAGCAATTGATAACAATCCAATCCAATGTTATGTTACGGCCGCAGGAATTCCTCTCTGCCCGCATCTTAAATAACATAACATTAAGCACAAACAGGTATAGACCTCCGGTTCCTTTTAGATCTGATTTGTAGTCATAAACAACATCTTGATTAGTCCAGTATTGATCAAGACGATTCTTAATTGCATTAAGAGAATCAGCCTCCACAAACGTAATCTGGTAAACTATTCCAGATAATAACAACTCGGGAAACAAATGAATATTTTCTAATATTGTAGTGACAATTACACTGTTGTAATTTAAATTTATTGCCTCTAGTTTACTAAAGGAATGAAAATTAAGTTGTACCACAGGTCGTGAGTCATAAAAATTATGTACTATTTTACAAACCTTTATCATGTCGCCTCGCAAACGTCTATATTTCAATGTAGGAAGTTTGAGCTGACGTAATCGTTCAATATATGATAGGTGCTTTAGAGATATAACTAATTTTGTGGCTCTTTTTTGTACTTTCTCAATGCCTGCAATGTCTCCCTTTTTATGATTTACCTTGTGCAGCCTCACCGGCAGTCGATACAACCAGCAAGGCCTAGGGCTCAGCGGACTAGTCCATGAAAAAGCCCATCCGGTTGTCCCTGATATAGCTCAATCTCGACTTGAATGTATTGATACTGGGTGCATCCACCGTCTGCTGGTCCAGCAGATTCCACCTATTGATGACCTTGCTTGAAAAAAATATTTAGTACTATCCCTAGTGCACCGGGTCTTAACCAGTTTGCATGTATGACCCCTAGTACCTTTACTATTTGTATCCAAGATAAACAGCTTATGAAGTGAAATACTACTAAGAGTCTAAACCCTCTATACATTTTGAAAACCTCAATAAGATCCTGTCTATTTCTTCTCTCCTCCAGAGTCCAAAGCCTTAAGCATCGTAACCTATCCTCATACGTCTTACCCTTCATATCGTTTATCATTTTTGTACATCTACGCTGTATCTTCCCTAGCAATTCCTTGTCTTTCCTGTAGTGAGGGTTCCAAACACACGAGCAATACTCGACATGTGGTCTAACCAGTGTCTTGTAAAGACTAAGCATAATCTTTGGTTCTTTGTATGATATCGTTCTCCTTATCATACCCATGGGCCATGACCCTAATAGCTTTCTTGTAAGCATAATTACATTGCTGTGAGCACTTAAGGTCTGAGCTAATCATTACCCCTAGATCCTTCTCTGTTTCTACTACCTGAAGCCCATTATTACTCATACTATAAGAAAATCTTGGATTCTTTTGCCATACATACATAACCTTACATTTACTCACATTAAATTGCATCTGCCATTTCTCAGCCCACTCCATTAGCTTGTCTAGGTCACTCTGCATTCTCATATTGTCGCGCGTATCCCTCACTTGTCTAAAAATCTTTGTGTCGTCAGCAAACTTAAGCACACTGCCGGTTGTGTTATCCTCTAAGTCATTAATGAAAATCAAGAATAACAAGGGCCCCAAGACAGAGCCTTGAGGAACCCCACTCCAAACTCCTTCCCATGACGACTGTTTACCTTTTATACAAACTCTCTTGTCTTCTGTTCCTCAACCAATCACCAATAACTCTCAACAGTTTTCCATTAATACCATGCTTCTTTAGCTTTTCTAATAACCTGAGATGCGGAACCTTATCAAATGCCTTTGCCAAATCTAAAAATACTATATCTACACAGTGTCCTTCATCTACACTCTTCAGTACCCTATCAAGAAACAGCAAAAGGTTCGTTAAACACGAGCGCCCTCTCCGAAAACCATGCTGAGAATCCTTAATCAACTCATGCTCATCCAGAAACTTCACTATCTCATCCCGAACAACTGCCTCAAATACTTTGCAAATCTGGCTGGTTAAACTTACATGTCTATAATTCGCTGCAACACTTCTCTGGCCTCCCTAATTGAATATTGGCACTACATTAGCCTCTTTCCAATCCACAGGCACTGCTTCTTCACTCAAAACTTTCTTGAACAGTATAACCAAAGGACATACTATCTCCTGCTTGATCGCATTTAAAAATCTGGAGAGCAGATCATCTGATCCTGCAGCCTTGTTATCCCTTAACCTATCCAGCTTCTCTGAGACTATCTTCTTGGTAATCTCAATATCTCTCAAGCCATTATCGTTATCTTTATAAAGCCAGTCAGCTTTTGGAACCTCTCCACTTGTCTCCTTAGTGAAAAATGAGCTGAAAAATTTGTTAAATTCCTGACTCATTCCTTCGGCAGAGTCAACCACTTCGTTCTTATCATCTATTAAGGATATTCCTTCCAACATTTGCTTTGCCTTTTACATAAGCATATAATGACTTAGTATCCTTCTTAATATTTTCAGCCAACTAACTTTCAAAGTTATACTCGGTTCTTTTGATCTCTCTCCTAGCCATCTTTGATACTCTTTGGCAAGCCGGGTGACTACTGTCCTTATACTTCCTGAAAACCCTATGTTTGAAGTTTCTTCTTAACCCATTTTACAGCCTTATAGTTGATCCATGGTGCCTTAGCCTTATCCTTTACCTTGGTGTTTATATGGACACCATACAGAATTTACATATTCTAAATGCGGTCTAACCCAAAGATCTATGTAAGCCGCGAGCTTTATAGTTACCATCTCGTTCGTTGCTAAATTATAGGGAAGCAGGAATTTGCGGCCTGTTAGTTTCCAGAAATTCGTTTGCGGACGGCAGCAAGGAGCTGCTGTTTACGTCACTGTTATTGGTGCGTAATTGTCGTGTGATTTTTGTGATTCATAAGTCGTGACGATAGTTGGTAACGGAAATATTCTGTTGATTGCTTAAGTGCTGCTACATTGTTTTAGGTGATTTTTACATTAATTTTGACCGAAGAGCAGTATGTCACACTTTTAATAGTGTCATTCAAGATTCAGGGCACCGTTGTAGGAAACCGGAAGCTCTGGCCTAAGTACGGCCCTCGTCAATTAGAATAGACTGATGTAAGCATTAGGGATTGCTAATTGTACTTCAGCAAGTAGAACTAGCTATATTGGGGTATGGGTAAAGTGCGAGGTACGGCCAAAGTACGGCGAGGTACGGTAAAGTGCATAAAACAGCCAAGGCCAACAGCACGCTGGGTCTCCTTCGGCGCAATCTTCACCACTGCCCAGAAAAACCGAGAGAACTTGCCTACATCTCACTTGTTCGGTCTCGCTTGGAATACTGCGCAGCTGTGTGGGATCCAAACAAAATCACTGACCAACTTGCACCGGAGTCATTCCAAAGGCGAGCTGCCAGGTTCACAAAGAGAGACTACTCCTACCAGTCCAGTGTGTCTCAGATGCTCCAGGACCTACAGTGGCAGCCTCTCAAGGTAAGGAGACGCGAGATCAGGCTGACACTTCTCTTCCAAATAGTTCAGGGTAAAATAGCAATACCAGTGGATGACATCCTCACAAGAGCAGATGCATGAACCCGCAGCCAACATGACTACGAGTTTCGTCACATATCGGCTAATACTCAACAGTACAAGAACTCCTTCTTTGTAGCTACCGTTCCACAGTGGAATACGCTGTCCCAGTCGGCAGTGAACGCAGACACTGTCTCTGCGTTTAAGACGCAGCTGCGCTCCATGCCATAGACAGCGAGCACACTCATCGACGTGATATTGCAACGGAGGTTTTGTCGATTATTGATCCAGATCCAGGTACGAGCTTGCGAGGTGGTAATTTGCGAGGTTTCGTGCGAAGTTTTTAGTACAAAGCACGGGTAAATTGTGAGGACCTAAATTGAGAGGTACAGTACACTATCGCGCCACTCGTAATGTCACACGTTAGAGGGAGCAATTATGCGTACCGAGCAGTCATTTCGGTATATTTTATTCATGTAGTACAGATGGCTATACAGGCCTAGTTTAATCGTAAAGTTATTTTTACAAGTTTTAATCCAGAAAAAAACACACATAAAACCACGTCAGCAACACAGATACCAAGCAGAACTGATCTCCATAATGTTTGGTTTCCATTACGTTTCTGTATTGAGACCTACTCACATAGATAGTAAGCATTTATGAAAGCACGTTCGCTTACAAATTCACACCGGTCTACTATGTTTAATACGTCTAGCATTCATTTTCTATCATATTGGTTTACACATTAGATCAATCTTGTCTCTGCTAGACCTTTAATGCATTACATCAAAACAGTATCGAAATCTGTGTAAGTCTAACATTGTGTGAACTGTGAATGTTTGGGTGACAAATCACTTAGGCAGGTTGCTTGGGGTGCACGGGAGGACGTTTGGGTGACGTGATAATTCTACAGCTCTGATTGAAGCCGTTGCTGTTGAAGTGATCATGCCATTTTGTGTGTAATGTTTTTTTGGTTTTAAGTTAAAAGTCGCAAGTCAACATGTCTGCACTTTATCCGTCTCTGGAAGACATGAAAGTGGACCAGATGGCTCAGGTATTTTCTAGCTTTGTTACTGCAAGCTTGACATTTCTCATTCTAGAAACATGATGGCTTTGGTAAGGAAAGATGATTTGATTTGAGTGTTATTTGTGTCAGAGTCTGTGTGGTTTTGGTGCATATTTTTTTTTATTTTACCACTGATTAGAATGTCTGTGCTGCAGGTCCAAGCTGCTCAAGTCCAGGCTGCATCACAAGCCGTTGGGTATCAGCAGGGAAACGCTCCTCCACCATACTCATCTGCACCTGTATATGCTGGCAGTGCGTTATATCCGTCGCTGACTGAGTACATGGGCCTGGAGATCACTCAGGAGATGATTAACCAACATGCTCTTGTGCCTGCCAGCTCACGCCAGGTTTGTAGTTTGTTTTTGCCGCAACTAAGTAACATGCCCATATGGGCTGTGGGTACTGGGGTGGCTATAAGCCCTGGTTTATTTGTTGAACTTTATTTTGCCACTATGTAATTACCTCCCCACCGAAAGTGATGGGAGGTTGTTTTCGGCGGCGGCGATATTATTAGTTATTATTTGTTTACTTTTTTCCTTACTTTTTTCTTTCTTTGTACTTCCTTACTCATTTACTTCCTGACTTATCTACTTCTTCCAGAATAGGCCCATTTCATTTGCAGGCTGGAGGTTGCAGGAGGCAACAAAACCTGGCTTTGGTTTTTTGGTTCATTATATGTTGTAGTATATTTTGTTATGTATGCATGTGTTGTTATATTTGGTTTAGTTTTTTAGTACTAAGCCAAGGGATTGGCTGGGAAGAATGTTGCTATAATTTTGTGTCGGGTGGGATGTAAAACCTTAATCAATCACGAGTTCATAGTTAACGAATTATGGACACTTCGCCTACGGGACACTTCGACTACTGGACAGTTCGCCTACTGTTTGGTCAATTTCGCCTACTGGACAGTTTGCTTACTAGACATTTCGCCTACTATCTGGACAGTTCGCCTAAATATTGCTCTTCATGTTACTTACTACTTACTGGAATCTGGCATTCGTCCGCAGCAGTCTTTGTACGCACAATGGCCTAAGGAATTACAGGTGTAGAGATCGAATGAAAATAGAACATTTTGGAGACCACTTCTGCTGTTATCTCGTATTTTTGTCAGCCTATTAAATATTAATAGACTTGTTACTTCCAATTGCTGAGTGCTGACGCGGTTTGTTTGTCTGCGTGTTGTTTGATTAAAACTTGTAAAAAATATCTTTGCGGTTAAACTAGGCTTATATAGCCGTTCTTACTAATAATCTACACATCTGATTTTACTCTGGCAGTTTTGTAGGCAAAATGGTCAATCTGTAGGCGAACTGTCCAGGCAGTAGGCGAAATGTCTAGTAGGCGAACTGTCCAGTAGGCGAAATGTCTCGTAGGCGAAATGACCAGTAGGCGAAGTGTCCAGTAGGCGAAGTGTCTTGTTACCATAGTTAACGACTCTGTTTAGTGTTATATTGAGTGCTTTTTTTGGCCTGAGGCTACAAAATGGTGCACAACCAATGGCCACTTTTGTTGACTATCATTGTGTATGTACACTGTGTCCCAAAAAAACAACACAGCTCTGGCTTGCTATAACTTCAACAAACATCGAACATTTTGGCAGAAATGTTACTGACAAAGTAAGCATTCAAATGGTACTTGATGTTCCCACTTCACCTAACTAGTGCTTCTGCAGTAGCTGGGAAAGAGAAAGCTGAAAATTGCGTCTTTTCACTTTTATGCTGAATGTTGCTTTGCCAAGAGATGCACAAAACACATTTATGTTATCACTTGGTCACAGCTGAACCACCCTTCATTTGCACAAGAATCGATCGTATCCAACAATAAAAACCTAGGAAGGGAGTATAGCATGCTACCAACTGTTATCAAACACGTTGTCAACGAAAGTATAATTTGTCTTTCAGCAACGCAGCTCATGCATGCACCAGTGCATAGTGCATGCAACACAGTTCAACAGTTGCTGCATAAAACTCAACTTCATTTCTCCAGAGCTATGCCCCTACAGGCCAGAGCTAACTCAATTGATGACAAGATTATATGAGTCTACAGCAGCTTGAATAGTAGTTGCAAGTCAACAAAATTAAAGAAATCAAACAGTGGCTTGTTGGTTGAACTCCATTGATACGACATTTGAGTTAAATCATGCGATTTTTTTGTTTCTGTGTTTTGCTAGGTAGTGCAGAAACGCTACTTAGGTTAAGTGGAAAAATAAATCATAATTTGACTGTCTGCTGTCTCAGAAACATTCCTGCCAAAAATTATCAAAATCAGTTGATGTACATCAACGTTACAGCAAGCCAAAGGAGTGTCATTTTTTGGGCCACAGTGTAGTTATAAAGTTCAGGATGCTGGCATCATTGAGGCGACATAAAAGGATCAACATCACTTGTGTCAGGAGTTTGAATATGGAACAAGAACAGGGAGGCCACTGGATGATTTTGTGTCTGTTTAAGTTCCCCTTCAGTTTTTTAACGATATTATTGGGTGAGAGGAAGGGCATTAGACCTGTAAAAAACTTACACCACTTTAAGCTAGTGGTTTTCTCGTGGGACAGATAGAGCAAGAGAACTGAGGAGGTTCAGCTAACCCAGGTTTATCGAGAAAACATGCATTGAAATGGAGAGGGCGGAGATGACCCAGCATTGCCTGTCAACTCACTGTTGCATGACTTCTGTTGATACTACAGGTGGCAGTGCGACCTGGTGCCACTGATCAGATGGTTGCACCAGTCACTGGCGACAGTGTTGGACTCCGTCGTGCCGAGATCCATTCCGGAGTTCGAGAGATTGTATTGTGTAAAGATCAAGAGGGAAAGATTGGCCTTCGAGTTCAGGCTGTCAACAAGGTCATTATCTGTGCATGTTAGTTTAAATTTTAGGAAACTTTGTTGATTGTGTGATCTCTTTACTGATGCATGTAGCTGGATGTGATTGATACTAGTATGAAGGGTATTTTTGTGCTTTAATTCAAAATTTAAAGTTTTGACTTATTCTGGAAGACAACAGACATGTGGAATGGCAAAAAAACATCAGCCTGTTGGTTAAACTAATATTATGTCAGTCATTGGCAGCAGCTGTGTCTACTTTACACTGTCTGACAGACCAACAGGCCTTGACCATCTACTGGATGAAGCAGCTAGAATCTGCACATCACAGATTCCAGAGATGCTTGCTGGGATTAGACAGAGAGATAAAATACGAAATATAATTGATTGAGAGCAAACAAGTCTACAGAAGTCGGAAGGCATACTCAGGAAAGATGACTAGGAAGTAGTATGCATGGACGTCACAGGATACCATGTCAGGGCATGCACGAAAAGATGGTGCTAGGGTATCGACAATAAAATGCATCTTCAGTGTAGTGTTGTTACGACCACTGAACTTTCACCACCACCGCAGTGGTTGGCTACCACCGAACCAACACCGCCATCACAGTGTTTTACAGTGTTCTCGGCGGTCTTTGTGGGTGCCGTTTCCTGAAAACTGCCCTCACTTCCACAGAGCAATGTCATTTAATCCGGCAGCATGAACGCTTGTATACACTACTGTGAGGCTTTCAAGTCATGACTAATCCAAATTCCCGAGTTTTTCCCAGTCAAGTGGGCCACACCGCCCACCATCCTCTGCACATCCGCTTCCCCACTCGCAAACCACAGGACTGCCGGGACAGTCTATGTACACTGTACTAGTGAGACTGTCGCGACAGTTTCACTTAGTGCATACCCTGTGGTCCCTTGCAGTGAGCAGTTAGCGCATTCCAGGACAGCCGGAACGATCTGGAAGCCGCGACGTCCACCTGTTTCCGATTAACAACCCTAGCCTTGACACCGACCCATATTTGCCACCGCCATCTGCACCGACACCGCGGTGGCATGTCAAAACAAACATAGCCACCGACTGAGTTGCAAATTCCTGCCACCGTAACAACACTACTTCAGTGACTGGTAGAAATTTCTCAGTGTCAACTCAGGCTTACAGATATGAACGAGAAGACTTCAAACTTGCAAACCAGTGTCAGCAGATGCACTGTCGTTGAGACACGAATGTGTTCTAAGGACGGACGCTTGCAGTTATCTGACGACTGGAGTTGATGGTGAATTGTGGCAGTTGTGAGCTGCAGTCAGTCATGTAGTGCAAGAATGTTAGGAGCCTTGTGAACCAGAACAGCAAGCTTATATATACAGTTACAACCACAGAGACTGTGCATATTAATATTCATGTTGTTTGTATACAGCAAGTCAATAAATATTGTCATAGTCTGTCAAGCATCTGGTGCCGGGATTCTCCACGCAGTGATCCAACAAAATTGCACGAATAGTTCTTGTAGAATAGTACGCAGAATTAACACCAGGATGATTGCATCATGTATTGAATACGTTACACTCAAAGAGAGATTGTGTTGAATATTTTGTGCTGTAGCTGTCATTTTAGTTTCATTGTAAGGCTTCAAAAATAGTTTTCTGATGTTTTTCTCTGTGTTTTGGTATTTACTATTGCCACCATCATTGATGACAAAATGGGTGATGTAAGTGTATGTGTGAGGCAGATTACTGTGTATCGTAGGGCGTGTTTGTCTCGTTCGTACACACTAACTCGCCGGCGGCACTTGTCGGACTTCGCTTTGGTGATCAAATCCTGCAAATCAACGGTGAGACCGTTGCTGGCTGGGACACCGACAAAGTGTTAAAGGTGCTGAAGAACGCACCACCTGAACACATCACCATGGCTGTCAGAGAGAGGTCTCAGTGTATTTCAGTATCAATTAAACCTGCAGTTTTCTGTTAGCTAATCGTTGAGTCCATGTAATCAATAAGCAAAACAGTTCTGCTGTTACTGTAAATTTATGTTGATGCTAGCCTCAGTAGTTAGATGGTTTATTATCTTGTGACTGTTTACTGGTTATCATGGCTTTTTGATAGTCACTTGTTTAGAAAATGTATAAATGTCTGGCAATTTCACCGCTGTTTGGGAAATGTCAGTGTGTTGTCGACATATCAGGTAATGTCAGGGAAGTGTCATGGAAAAATCTTGTGAGTAACAGAACACTGTTTATTACTGGTCTACACATAGTGTTGGAGGGCCAGTATTGTTTTGCTCGTTGGTGTCTGTGGCGTCTGTCGTAGTCTGTAACACTCCACGGCAGGCTATAATTAGACTGGAGGCGGCTTCACCTGCCAGGCCAGGCAATGACGTCATGCCGCCTCCAGTCTAATTATAGCTCCACAGTGGGCCAGTAGTGTTACGTCCTAACGTCACCGAAATTTGACACATGCAGGCCTTATATGACCTGTTTTAAGGACTCTGCTGTTTATTAAGTCATCATGAATAGTGTTCGTAGAATATGCACTGAAATTTATACAGTCTACTGATAGCGCTGACAATAATTATAATATACGTGGCGTGAGTAGTGCAATGTGGGTAGGAGTAATGTGAAGAGTCAGTGAAATGTCACAGAATTTCTTATTGTCTGTACAGTGATCACTTTGTGTAAACGTTGTGGTTTACCTGGTCATAAATTACCGGTAGTTGCATGTTATTGTTGTCATTATTCTACGTGTTGACAACGTTCTAGTAGCAAAAGTTATGTCAATCTTTATGATTTTTCTGACGGAGCTTATTGTTATTTATATTCCTATAATATCTGTTCAACAGGCCGTTTGAGAGGACAATAACGCTACAGAAGGACAGTGCTGGCACAGTTGGGTTTGTGTTCAAGGAGAACAAGATAACGGCAATTGTCAGGGATTCGTCAGCTGCACGGAATGGATTGCTGATCGACCATCATATGGTGGAGGTGAATGGACAGAACGTCATTGGACTGAAGGTGAAAACACAACCTCTTAAAACAAACACATTTATCATTGTACATGTGTGTGATTTGTTTAAAAACGTGATTGCAAAAGACTGAAGTAAGACATTAAATATGCTATTTCTGTAGTTGTATTTTTATAAAAACGTTTCAGTTCAATCATTTGTGATTCTGTTTTTGTTTCTTGAACAAACGTTTAGTAAGTGACTCATTATGGACGTTACTGGACGTTTTGTACTATGTTTGTATATTGTATCTCTGTTGTTTAAATGCAGCTTATTGCTGCAATACGAAATAAACCATTCATTCATTATGTATGGTCTTATTTGCTAGGATAAGAACGAAATTTCTCATGACTGTGCAGTCTACAGTTGTTCACAATGATAAACAGACAAGGGCGGTTCTTGTTGTTGACAGTTGGTTTAGGTTTGGTTTTTGTATGTTTTTTAGCAGTTTTAACTAGGGCATTTTGGTTTGTGTTAGGGTGTGTTTTGTGTAGTTGTTGTTTGATTTTCTGACTCAGTGCAGTTAATTGTCTGGAACGACTCGACTCTAAATGACCTGTTGTGTGTTGAGACGGGTGTGTCTTGTAGGCAAAACGAGCCATCTGTAGGTGAACTGTCCAGGTAGTAGGCAAACTGACCAACACCCCCCCCCACACCCCCACTCTCTGCTGTTACATAGTACATTGTATTTATCTCTAGTGTTTACTGTTTGTGTCTTGTTGGTGATTATGAATGGTCGGTGGACATGCCGAATATATCACACGTTGTGCAAGGATGGAATTAGACAGGGAGTGTCCCAGGAATGCATGGTAGACTGAAATTTATATTTAAAGGATCTGAAAAGTTTTGGTTTCTTGCAAAAATAGTATACAACATGGAGGGTGCAACTGGCATGTGTATGTTTGTGTATTTGTATCATTATTTTAGCATTAATGTTAATGCATTAGTAATAATAATAATATAGTATTTGTATAGCACCTTAAAGTGCCAGGCTACAGCGGTTTTGTGTTTACAGGAAAAAGAGATAAAGGCAATTTTTGATGGGAGTGAGCGCAGCGTGACAGTCACCATCATTCCATCATTCATTTATGAGCACATCATGAAGAGGCTGGTGCACTCTTATTTGCTAGTTAGTTAGTTAGTTAGTTAAAGAGTTTGCATTAACGTTACATAAGTCCTAAAACTTCTAGGTCACGGAACAAAAAACAGTGAGTCAAGTGTTAGTGCAGTTCGTTACAAAGTTACACAGTGTATGATCGTGCCAACAGTTCTGTCTTCAAAGACTTCCTGAAAAGCGGCAGAGATGGTGAAGAACGGACTGCTTCCGGCAAGCTGTTCCAGACTGAGGTCGCAGCAGCTGAGAAACTTCTACCGCCGATGGTTGCGCGACAGGTCCACGAAATAGCCAAAACAGTGGACGACGAAGAACGAAGTCGTCGACGTGTGTGAACATCAGAAACTTGCTGCAGTTGTCTCGACAGGTACTCAGGTGCTGAACTGCGAAGGCAGCGGTAGGTGAGTACCGCCAACCGAAACACGATACGGTCAGCAACCTGCATCCAGTGAAGATCCTGCAGCAATGGGCTGATGCGATCGCGTCGACGGGCAGCATACATCAGTCATACTGTGAAAGCTGCTCACAGTTGTCTTATTGCTTTCTGATGTGATGTCTCATCACTGGCATGGGTAGGACGTTCATTCACGTCTGTTTGTCCACGCTGTAAAAGGAAAATGGCTTGAGCTGTCAGCACCAAAGTTGGTAGACATATAGTCCATGGCAGGACCTCGGCATGCGCTGACCCTGAGGTCAAAGGTCAAATCCTAACCTAAGCCTTTGGTTAGAGTTTTAACTTTTGCGATGGGTATGGGCCGGGATGTGGAGCAACGTGAGTGCATGTCGACATGACTGCTAAATTTTTCTACTTGGTCGGTCATTTTGTCAAGTGACAACAAGTGCAATCAAAACTTGCATTCGCTCAGCGTGGGTCTACATGTCGATAGGTCTTGTGGTGATTGGTTAGTTTTTACCCTGTTGTAGGTGCTAGCGTATTGAGCCTCCCCTATCCTTTCCCATTTTGGGTCGTCACTGAACAAAAAAGCCGCGAGGTTGGGAAGTTACTGTATCGTCGGCAATCCTTAACCTGGCGGAACAGTCTCCACCCGAGACCTTGTCCCCAATATGGCCTATTTTTACGATATGGTAGATTAACGTGCACTCAAAAGCTGACGGGATGGCCAGCTTAATCTAGTGCAGAGGGACATTAATCTCCCAAACAGCCGTCAATCTGAATTTACAATTGTGCTTTTATAAGACATTGTTATTTCACGTTTATGTATTTTATTATAACTGGCATTTTGTAACTAATAATTGTATTTTTGTTGTTTTGTTAGCATCGGCTCAGGCTTGAAGAAGAACATGGATCATTCAGTTCCTGACATTTAAAGTTTCGCACTGACCGCTGGTCACTGGAACTTACTTGGCTGATATGCATCTTATCCATGCTAGTTGTGCTCGACGACTTATGTGTTGTAACTGATGTTGCATTGTTTTGTGATTGAGCAGTTTCATTTATGATATTTCAGGCACTGATCATATGTGCATATCTTGCATATTATGAAACGCAGCGGCAGAAGTTCTTTCATGTAATTGTACATGTACGTAATAATAATCACAAATGGTGTGACAGCATGGTTCTGTGTAAATGGTGACACCTCAGGTCAGTGGGAAAGGGCAAACTTTGACCCGTGCTAAATTAAAACCATGAACCATTTGTATAAAATTTGGCACTTTTGCTGATGTCCCTGATATGAACTTTACATTCCATATTTGAACACACAGAACCTCCAAAATGTACAAACTGTAATCAACTTCTGTCTTTAAAACATTAACAGAATGTACTTCATGTGGTCAAACACGCCATCAGTACTATTCCTTTACTGACATTAAATCATCTTCAATCATACACCCAGCCGAAATATACTAAATTTTATTTTTAAAAGTCAACTTATATGATTAGCTGTAATTCCTAAAAAGAAATCTTACACAACTTATACTTTTTCAATTAAATAATTTACCTAATTTCAGTTTACTTATTCATTCTAAATCTACTGTTATTGTTATATTTTTTTTCACTTATCTTTCCCCAAGAATTACTAATCATTAAATTTTAATATTTATAATATAGTTCTGTCTTATTGGCGCAATGTAACCTAGATTGTGTTGAAAGCGCCATTAAACCATAACTAACCAACCAAAATTCCATATTAGGTTCAAATCCGTCATTCTGTTTCTTCAGTTCGTTTTAACAATATTTTCTCTTTATTAAGATAAATAATATTTCTGATTTGAAATTCGGTTTGTGGCAAATTATTGATTCAAAGACTTCATCTTTTGCAGTGTAAGGAACTAATACACTGAAGTGTGTGAAACAGTTATCACTTACAAAGCTGACTGCATAAAAATAATTAATCTCTTCGTACATAAAAATACATGTGGTTGTAGGCTTGTTAGTGGCTGTATATGACGCTTGTATTTCTGATGACTGGTTGTCTCTACGGCACACTTTCCTTGTTTGTATATATTCTGTGACACACAGAGAAATAAATTCAAAAATTATATCGAGTTTATAGCAATTTGTTTATAGCAATATGACACGTCAAAACCTTCAATAATGTCATTAGAAGTATGACTAGATGACTGTATTATGTGGAATGCCCACAATACAGTATTCAGCTCAAAGCGGTTGGCTATCTGTGCACAAGCTGGTTATTTCATGCATTCGAAGATGCCCAGTGTCATGTGCACGCGACTGACTGATGTCAGCATTATCTGCCGTGTTACTTATTTACAGTTTCCAATTCAGGCCTGCTTTTCTTCCACGTAGGTCAGCCTGGTGGCACAGTGGCTTACTTGGTTTACCCAATATCAGATGTTTCCAAAAATTTGAGGAGATTCCTTGTATGGAGTGTACATGCCAGGGGAATGACTTTGAATTGATTCCAAAAGTAAAAATGGAAACTAGACATCCCGTAGAGGATCATTTGGTAGTGAATTTTCGTTGATCTATGATCAGTGCAGAGTTATGGATGCCTGAAGTCGCAAGAAATTAAAAATTTTGCTTTTTTGGAAAAACAACCCATTAGGGTAAAATTTTAAAATTCTGTTCCGAACGCTTTCATCACCGATCGACGTGTTGTGTGCAAATTTAGTGAAATTTGGCTGACGGGAAATGGGTGAAATCGTGCATTGCTAAGCTGACAAAAATAAAACAAAATTTCGCCTGGTTCTCCGGCTGCCGCTACTGCGCTGATCGCACCCAAAATCTGCCCAAAGCCAGCCCTCAACAATGTATTCAAGAGTGCTCCACATTTAATCCAAATGGTTAACTTTCGGCGTAGTAATAGCCGAACACGTGAACACCGCCAAAACGTGCCATAAAGTGAATCCAATATTCGGCTGAAGCCTATCTTTGAGCCGAATAATGCCCTGGGAGATGTTAGTCGAGAAATGTAATCTTTTCATGATTTTTGTGGCTCTCATTCTTTGTGATTTATGTTGCTCTCTCTTTCTCACTCTGTGTGTGTTTGTGTGTCATGTTACCATTAACGTGTACAAAACTACAATTACCTTAATATTTGTAAGATAATAAACTCACATTTAATACATACCGGTACACAACACAAATAATAGAAATATGTCACTAAGGCCCAAAGTGGTGACTACTGTCACACGAATAAGTAAGCACTTGAACTGCTTGAGACTTGCATAATGGCGTGTGTTGTAGTATTAATGTAGATGGTCCATTGTTTGCATTTTTCAGGGCGTGATATGACCTACCTAGATTGTGTTGAAAGCGCAGTTGAACTCTAACTAACCAACCATCACTGTACTTGTATGCATGTTTGTCTTCATGTAAGCCTTGATTCACTTACGTTGTGACTTGCACATTATCATTATATTGTGTTGAAGAATTCAACGCCTTTGTTCATGCACAGACTGCAACATTTGTTATTTTCACTCTGTGCCATGCTTTCATATGACACATGTGTTAAAGCCAGTTATGTAGTAATCATTTAGCATATGGTTCCATTGATTTGTGTTCTCATTACATATGTATATAGTCGTAGCACTAATTTCTTTAGTTGTGTAATTGTATAGTACTTGATATTTATAATGTAAAAAATTGATTTTTGTATTTAGCATATTGCAGTAATGTGTGTCATTTGTGAGAAATGATATTTCTTGTGTTGAGTATAGTAATTGGGGATATAGTTTTAGGATACAATTTTAGTACTACTTATGTAGTACTAAGTTGCAAAACACTTAGCGGTGTTAAAGCAGAAAATTCTCCCTGTCTTTCTTATTGAGGTTGGCGGAAACATATACTCGCGCTCAGCCGATGGCATACTGCATACAACTACCCCGCGTGGGGCCGGGGTACCCCTTTCCGCCTTTGCTGCTCCCTTGTCCATTCACTTCCTCATCTTTTGCTCTTTATTACTTTTTCCTTTTTTCCTTTTCTCATTC
>Ga0209780_1000962_pt1 | contig 17668 bp, 9 predicted proteins | sample WorMetexBAHAMAS2_FD_187384 | JGI IMG/M metagenome (GOLD analysis project Ga0209780, IMG submission 187384) | Marine gutless worms symbiont microbial communities from Max Planck institute for Marine Microbiology, Germany - Inanidrilus exumae... | ecosystem: Host-associated > Annelida > Digestive...
ATATGGCGCTATACAAATGTGTATATTATTATTATTATTATTATTATTATTAACTCGAGTTAGGTCGTTCTTGCCTGAAACTGCATAAAACTGTTCGTTGAACCTGGATCTATCGATTTATTTAAAAAAATAGCAATATTGCACTTAAAACGAGGTGTTGATTTTTCAATAACAACCTAATTCGAGTTAGTTTTGCTGATTTAAGCGACCAGTTGCATGCAATAACAACCTAACTCCATGTAGGTTCGGATATACAAATTCCGTTCAACATGTTTTGCATGGAAAAGGCGCCTAACTGAAGTTAGGTATCTCATTGACATCTGCAGAGTGGAGACTTGTATTTCCGTGAATGGCAATGTTATGCAGCATTGTTGACTAATTAGAGTTAGGCTGTTTTTCTATGAAACTTGAATGGACGTGAACATTCAATTTATGTGGACTAGCAACCCAACGTGTTTTCTTCATATTTAGATCAAATGTTAACAAAAATAGATATATTTTTACATTATCACATTTAGGACATCAAGACGAGCAGACCGGTATAAAAATATTCCTGTATTATGCATTGCTCGAGTAATGAAGGCATGTATTTGGTGGAAAACTTCAGCACGCGTTTTCGCAAAAATCAACAAAACGTGAGTTAGGCTGTTCTTCCACTAAGGTCTTCAATTAGGTCTACATGTCGGCCTATTAAAACAATTGTGACTGTGCTTTCATCTGCCGAGTGATTATAGAACTTACTAATTACTGAGAAAATTTCTATGATAAATTTATGAGAGAGACGAAATGAGCGTATCACTGCAAGTTCTCTGTAGCCTCCAGCTGCCTCCTACTCCAAGCACCCGTAAGTCGTATACTCGTACACCAGCCAGCCACTGTGACAGCTCTGGCACCAGCGGTCGGGCACCAGCGTAAAATGTACCTACGTTCCGATCGCGCATGTCCGACATTCTCTTTGTCATACCGAACATTCCGCATTTTGAGAAGTTTTCTTCGATTATCATCAAAATCTTCCAGATCGTCGAGTGACAGCCGCTTCCGCCAATCTGTGGTGAGTATGCGACACCAGTCCTTAATTATTTCATTGTGGATTTATAGTCTAACTTGTCGAAACGTGACATTTAGCGAGTCCGGGAATGTAATCGTCGAATCGCGTAGACGTTAGTCATACTTCGGGTCAGCGATCGACCGTCTTGGACACTTTCGTCGTGAAATAGAGTTATGTTGGGATGCATATTTCATTGAAATGCGATACATGTGTCTGAGTTTATGGCATCCACGTGAAAAAATAACATCTTCACTTGAATATCGTGGGACATTACTGTTTACGCGCATCGATATGGTACTGTGCGCTAAATATAGATGTGGGAGTGACGTAAGCTGTGTTTTGGTGTGTTCAGTATGCGTTTGCTGTGCGTCTAGTATTGATTCCATCACCATCATCATCATCATTTAATTCGTTAATTCAAGCGAACAATACAATACAAATAATGCAGAGAGTAAACAGGAGTCACAAGGCTACATAAATAGTGATCTGAACAATAAAAACTACTAAGCCTGTTTAAGTAGTAATGAACACATTTACAACAAGTACTTGCAGGTTTAATCGATTTTTACAACTAGTAACTATGGGAAAGACTACCATATTGACACGCAGAGTCTATATGCAGGGCTAGCCCTGTGTATAGCCAAACATTGTATATCATGACACAGGGCTAGGAATCTTTTGCGGTGCGTAGCAGGGTTTGTGGGTGGGCGAATAATTGCACTACCCGTTTGCTGATTTACCTGTATTCAGCTCAGCATATGCCAGTGAGAAGAAATTTATCATTTATGTACAGCAGTCAAGAGTGATACCGTATGTTGCTGGCAACTGGGCGGATATGTCTGTAGCTAAGTTCACTCCAGTTGGTCGCTGGCTACATTACTCGCGTCCAACGGCAAACAGCGAAAATGGATAAACTGCGAGGTTCATGGGAAGTCGCTGACCAATAACCGCATTCCTCTCATGACACCTCTCAAATTACCACCTCGCAAACTCGCACCTCGCACTTTACCCATACCTGAATTTTCCTGTATTGAGTTATCAAACTTATTCTTTTGTGCACTATTACGTATGTTTCCACTGAACACACAATGTAGAAGCTGAAATTTTGCACTTTTAGGCACAAAATGATGTTGTTTTACGTTTCAATGGGCTCGATAATCCTTCGTGCTGCCATATTTGTTTACATTTGCTGCAAGCTTTTTCCGTTTAGGCATCAAGTGCAAAAACTGGAAATCTCGTATTTCCCATTTGGGAATTACCAGTTTCCGAGTCCAGTGGAACGCGGCATAAGGTCTCGGCTGTCAAGAGCAGGTCTTGGTCTCATTCTTGGGTTTGGTCTCAACTTCTCAAGGCAAAGGTCTTGGCTCGAGACCAAGACCTGGTTCATTGCAAGGTGGAAATTACGTATTGCTGTGCACTGCTTGTCACTGTGCATTTGTTCAGTTCACATCTGGCTACAGTTTGGATGCCTGCTATTTCTGATAGACAGCGATTGTTGTTGATCAGTGTGCATCTAGTTGGACTTAATGAGTGCAGTCAGAAGCAAACAGAGATAGCTGCTGGGATGCACTGCTTAGGTGTCAGCCTGTCAAGCTGTTTCCTGTTTATCATGAAAATTTCCCTTTAATTCACAGTGGACATGTGGAATCTATGTTATTAACTGCTGTTGGCTTATAAGTTTTCTTCAGTGAATTCAACAATGTCATGATTATTTTATATATATTTGTGTTTGTTTATGTTTACTATTCCTCTGTTTACTGGACAACTCACGGAAATGCCAGCTTGCCAACTTGTGGATTACTGTAGTCATCTTGCAGACAGGTCAGCTCGCAGATGCTGCCGCTACCAGTAGTTGTTTGCTGCAGTGTGTAGATTGAAACACGGTGAGCAAGTGAATTCGAAAATGCACATAAGTAGGTCGATTTGAAAACCAGTACAAAAGCTTTCAAAGTGTTAGGTATTTTCACATATTTACTAGATTACTAGGCTGTTGAGCGATTAATTTTTAGGTCAACTGTTCAGACTCGACCTAATAAGGATGGTCTCAAATGTCCATCCGTCCATCCACAAAAAGAAAGTTTCTTTGACTTCAATGAAATTTGGCATGTAGGTAGAGGTCCATGAGTGATGATGCACGATGGTATGCAGTCTGACCCAATCCAAGGTCATCGTTAAGGTCAAGGTCACGAGCTCTTCAAAGTTGGAAATCCGGCCGTTTTCAAAAGCTATCTCCTCTGCCATTTACAATGGGAGCTGGCAACTGACCACGGATTCTTAAACTAGGGCACAATGTCTAAATTTGATGTGGCCAGATTTTTGATATTCGGCCTAATTTTTGTGTCAGGTGACTGAAGTTGGCACAAACGTCAGTTGTGAAGAGTCGACCGTCAGTCCCTGTATGGGGCTAATTTTTTTAAATTTTGCCCCCAATATCAAATATCGTATACTGATTGATACAGAAGTGTACTAGTGCATGAATGATAGATTGCTGCCAAAAGGAATGTATTCAGGTCACGTGACCTCTAAATTTTAGGATGTATGATATCTCGGAAACGGTGCAAGGTAGATTCAGAGTTGCAATGGAAGACTAATATGAAATTGTATGTGGCCTATCGAATGGCACCATTGCCAATGACCTTGAAGGTCACTTTTACGGTTTGAAACCTTTATAACTCCCATACCTCGTGAAATATGGCATGAATTTACTAAAATAGTACGTTGCATGGTCCCTCTGTGGTAGCTGAGCTTCTTGTTAGGCTTAATAATGCCTCAAAAACGTTTAGTGGCCAGGCTACCCCAGATCATCTGCAAGACCATACAAGGAATGCCGTTCTTTTTGGCATGTTGATACCACCTGTTGAAAGTACAGTGAAACATTGACCCATTGTTGGCAGAATAATAATAATGATAGCAACAACAACAATGAGTATATGTATAGATTGTGTACCATGAAAGGTGCTGTTTAGATTTGCTGCTGGACGACACCCCATACCTTATAGTCGACCGGATTGAGGTCTGGGCTGTTAGGTGGCCAGAGATGTGGTGGGATGAAAGCGGATGTGGCTAGCTCGAGAAGTCGCAGTGTCACGTGCCCGGTGTGCAGGAGTGTTGTCCTGTTGGAAGCTGAAGAACTTGCATTAGATTGTCTGATATCTGCAAAGAATATTTAATGTAAACTGTAAATGAAACAAAACGTAAGTAAACAAAACAAATTAAGAATGTCTATGCGTCTTAAATGGTGGATTGTTTCACCGAACTTTCACTTACCTCTCGAAAATGGCAATTTGTACACAAAAATATTTCACAAGGTAGTATAGCAACTCATTTAAGGTTTGATGGGATCTTTGGTAACCGCTTTACTACAAATTTACTAACGGGTCTACCAGTGAAAGAATTTTGAAAATCCGTTAAGATTTGACAGAGTTATTGTTATAAGTTTTGTGTCTTCTTTTTTGTTACATGGTGTATTAAAACTCAAAAAGCAGATCAGACTATGGATCTGACCCTGACCCATGACACCTTGGACAATGTTGCTGACCTGGCGACCTTTGTCCCAGAGACTTGCTCCCAACTCTGGCATAGCTCTGTGGGCTCCAAAGATGCAGTAGCATATAAATTTTAAGTGAATGCTTTGTTATACTAATTGTTAGTTTTTGAGTCTTTATCGAATAGCATTAAGTGGTATATGATTAATTTAAAATATGGTGTTGTTGATACATACAAAATTAAAAAAGGATTTATAGACTCATTATGTAGTGTCAGAAGATACTAATGCATACTCGTCTTTTGTAACAATGTATGTTATCTAAAGCTGTGTAAGAAATGTCGATTTAGGTGTGGCTTTAGGAAGAATCATCGTCTTTTGTTGATTCTAATGCAGTTAGGTGAGCCGAGCTGAACAAGCAAACACTGCAGCTGTTATGCAGCCTTGTGCATTAGAACTGAATGGCACTGTTGTATTATCATACTACCTGATGAGTGAACCCTGTCGGCATCATATGCATGATTTATCCCCCGCTCTGTCCAGTTCAGATTCAGTCTGAATATTAGCAGCCTGTGAGAAAGTACATGACTGCCATCATTCATCATTGTCGTTATCATAATACCGGGATTTACGCAGTGTAGTGTAGTGAACAAGACGTCAAAACTAAAAACAGCAAACAGTGTTATCGCTGGGCAGCAAGACAGTCGGTTGGAAGTTGCTAAAGCATTAAGAAGTATGCAGGTGGACTTTCATAGGACATTGTACCTACATCACTCTGTTGGCTTGGTGCATATGAAGGTGTGATGTAACATCTGTCTACTGCCTGGCAGCACTGATGGTCAAATTACAGTGTACATTTGTTGTCCAGTGAGTACTCAACTAATTGTTGATGTCTGATGTAACTTTTTTGTATTGCGATTGGCGACAGATGCACTATTCGGCTTTTTCTTTGGGCAGAATTTGATTACATAGTTACAAACTGAATATCTGTTACAGCTGTGGGTTTTTTGCCAGATTAATGTCATAAAGAAAAGTTGGTTTACGTTGTTACAGAATCCACCAGAAATTGTTACATCAGTGAATTTTTTGTTTACTAATTACTATGTCGCACATCAAACACATGTCGATCTAGCATTGTGTGTAATGTCAAGACATTCTTTTCCTCCATTCACATGCTAGGAAAACTAGGCCGCAAACAGCTGCCAAATTGTCCCAAGATTTTGATGTTACTGGAGATGATAAACTGAGAGTGAACTGGGTGTCTAACACTCCTGGAAATCATGGATATCTTGTAAATCTACATGAATTTTTCGACTGGAAATCCTGGAATTCTACTGAAATTTTGCCAGGTCTCCTGGAAATTTCATGGTGCTATGGAATTTGTTGCGATTGATATGATGCAACGATGGATGTCGACTGGGTAGGTTGTGTTAGAATGTATACTCAAATACCTACTGGAATTTGGTTGGCATGATTTGTTCGACACTCTGGTGAAGGCCACAGTGATCTGTGTTTGGAAACAGGGTTCAGAATTCACTGAGTAGTTACAGAATAACAGGAAGAGTGTGCATTGTTGTATTTTGCTGGTCTGACGGCATGCGTGGACCACTACGTATTTCTGCTGTTGTATTCCGAAGTGAGGACTGTTCATGGTCACGTGCACTCCTGATTCATAAACATTAAACAAGTGGTAACGATATGTCTGGAACGGTACAATGGAAGATTGATGGGAGGTCTTAAATTGTCTGTCAAACAGCGCTGATCTCGTTGATTGATGATGTTGTCAGTTGTTACCGACATTGTTAGCCGGGAAGCTAAAGCAATCCATAGCGTCCTTCATTTTGTTTCCACTCAATCTTTTGAACCGTCTGACCTATGAACTTGAGTTTTTGTTTGTGTGTGGGTCATGACCATAGGTCACCTGGGATTGAAAGTGAAGGTCATGGGTCAAGGTAACGCGGTCGGTCTGACCTCGGTCCTCGATCGAGGACAGTTTTTAGCGACCGGATATACCCGCCCACGGGGTGTACCGGTCGCTTCGTGTAGTAGCTTTTCTCCGGAGGCGCAAATCGCCATAAATTAATTACCAGTTTTACGCAAACTACGGTTGTTACAACTAGTTTTAAAGGCACGCGATTTCAAAAACTGTGGTCCTCTGCCTTGACTAGCCTTCCCTTCTGGACATGAATAGGCATTTTCGACGTAATTCGACCCGATTTCTTATCTGAGCACTTGCTGGGCTCTTGTTCTGGTTACTTGTATGGGAGTGGGTGGCGGTGTATGATATCCAACACTGCCATTCAATCGTAACTCGTCGGTTAACATAAGTATATAGCCACGCTATCTATGGCGACCGTGGTTCGTCAGTATGCCGAATGCGTGCGGCCATCATCTCGCACGCTCCGTGTGTCGTGCGTTGTTGACGGCGAGCCGATTGTCGCCGGCCGCTGGCTTGCCCGCCCGGCACCGGCCGGGCCTCGCCAGTCTGTCGGTCGCGTGCCGCGCTGCCAGAAGCAATCACGTGCGACATCCGTTCTGCCGTCGGTCGCCGCTCTCACTTGGCCGGCCCCGGCGTCACCCTTTCATCTACCCTACGGGCACCTACTGACGTCGATAATGACGCCGCCGTACGTCTCTGTACGTACTGCGTGCATTTCGCTCGGCAGCGGCAGCGGCGGCGGCGTTTTCTCCTTCTCGACGACCGCTGACTTCGATGGCGTCGTCGTTCGATAATGTTTAGCTGTTGAGCCGCGGTGCCTATAATACGACGGCGCCGTTTTCCAAAATTACATCTTAATAGGGTCTACTTTATGCAGCCTAAGGAACGGATGGAGTCGTGGAGTCGAATGTAGGAGTTAACTGTTCCTGCTGGATTGACCACTCGTCTCTCGTATTCACAAACTCTTTGCGTTCATCTACCCTACGGGCACCCACTGACGTCGATATAGAACGCTAATAGGAAGTCATATGCGGTGGTTCATCTTCATCAGTGTTGCATGTTCTAGTTATCGACGTTATTAACGTTCTCAGCGTGTGAAGTGTTATTTTGGTGTCGTCTGTTCTCGCGGGCAGGTTTTATCACGGTCGGTGGCTTTAGCAACAGCGGAAGAACGTTGTATTTCACGCAGGTTTTTAAATTTCTTTTTTTTCGGAAGCGGGTTCGCCGACGAGAGTTGGTGTTAATTTCCGGCGGTCAGCTGTCGCGGGTACAACGGCGTCTTTTCGTCTCGGTCGGACGGGCATCGTCCGTCGAGTGGGTGGTCGTTTGTCGCCTCGGTAACAGCTGTGGATGAGACGGAGAGGGGCGTGGCGCAGCTGACGCGTGCACCGGCGAAAGACGGCCCGGAGCCGCTGCGGTCGGCGCGGCGTGCGTCCGACGACGACTACGACCTCGCATGACGTCTGTTGTCTGGGCTTTGCCGGTCGTAGCGACATCTGTTCGCTGTATCCAGCAACAATATGTTGCCTCCGTCGCCTGTCGGTTGCCGTCGCTGAACCCGCCACGGTGAAGCTGGTTTCGAAAGACTCCTCTTGCGTCTCGGTCTTCAATAGATTCAGCGCCGACTGAAGGAGTGCGTAAGCTGCAGATTCAACAGTGGATATGTCATCAAGCTGGATGGAACCCGGATGAGTCTTAGTAGCCTGCCGAGCTGACTTCTCAAGAATGACAGCACGATATGACTTCTGGTGATATCTGTTCTTCTAGTGCGCTCATTTACGACCGATTCTGATCGTTGCCTCAAGTGCCGAGCATGTCACTGGATGATATGTATCACTATCGGTAAAGCTATATTTTCTTCATGCTTGTGCGTCTTTATTAAAGGAGAGGTGAGGCGTACAGCGTCGCTGCTGTAAGATGATATATATATATTACCAAACAGCGAAATACAAATTAGCTAGTGAAATTGAAAAGATGTTGTGTGGTACAAAAGTGAAATTGAGTAAACAGAATTGAAGGATGACATTTCTTGCACATAATTGAGTCAGACATTGCGACTTGCGAGTATTACACAGAATACGCTTGGTCACAGTGCTTCCAGTGCAACAGCATGGTCATGTTTTAACATAGGAATGAAAATGAATGGCTGTACGGATTACGAACTGACGGAACTGGAAGTCGTAGAATCTGCAGCATGGTAGGAGGTATATGATAAAGATTCTGAAGTTAACATGTAAGTGTTGTAGAAGCAATGATTGGTAGAAATGGAGAACGTGGAAGGTTAATAGATCGTTGCCAGACTCAGTGGCTGGTAATGGTAATGGTAACTGACATTGAGTGACAGCTTCGTTTAATAAATCTGGAACCAGTTCATCATGGTTATCCTGGAATAAATAACCGCTGTTGCCATTGTAGGCTAGGCAGCATACAGACCTCTAAATGCCTGTTTTCATTTGTTAGCCTTGTAGTGGAATGAGACTGTTGGTTATTATTATTATCGTTCGTTCGTGAATGTTTCCGTAATGCAGATGTACTCGTAAAAGATGCTGTAATTTTTCCATTCCAGCCTTACTGTCATATAAGCTTTAAATCACCAGAAGAAGAATAAGTAACAGCTTGGTCGTGTGTAGACTTTTGCACTTGTTGTGTTGTGCTTAGCGGTCGTCTGGTTGTGTGTGCATTAATGGTTGCTTTGTTGTCCAGTTTACCCATATTGCCATTAACCAAGCTGCATTTTGTTGAACTGTGTCCTCCATGAGTTGCTGTATATTGCGAGGGTGTAGGTGTATTTGACTGTCTAAAGGACAAAAAGTTTCCCATTTGAGACAGACTGATTTTAATGTGATATATTTAACGTCACCACTAAAGGCGATAGGAAGTTATGTTTTCGCCGGCGTGGCTATGTAGGTAGATATACATGTTTGTGAACGACTTTCTGGCGCCAATTCAAGTCGGATCGTCACCAAACGTCGTCAGTCATACCCTTGGCCACAGGGGACGAGGTGATGAAATTTGGGAAGGTCAAGTTCGGTGGGGAGGTATGCGCTCTACTGAACGCCCTTCTAGTTACTTATGTTTTTGACCCAGTTTTTGATTCAGGGTGGTTGCTGGTCTGGAAAACGCGGAAAAGTCAGGGAACTGGTTATAAGTCAGGAAAAGATAAGGAAAATGAATGATTCCTGAGAATTGCATTAGTTGAACTTAAATATTTGTTTTTGTGGACCGTTGCACATTTTTTGCTAGCCATTTTAGGCACTGGATTCAGTGTGACAGAGGGCATAGTCTGTCCTTTTCATATAGTAAGGAGTAAGTTCATACTGCAGCAACAAGGCAATTGTAGATAAGAAATTCGCCCCAGCGAGCCGGGCCCGCCTTCGCCTGCCACTAGACACACAGCCAGCGTCGCGACCAGCAAGCCTCGCTAGGGACACCATATCCCGCAGCTGAGGAATCCATGCATTCTGGGCTGTTACTTCCTCCGCCCGCCGCTCATGCGTGTTAACTTAATGAGTCTCCCTATCCTCAGTGTCGGATCTAGAAATTTATAACCGGAGGGGCCATGAAGTCGAGGTGCCAAAGGCACTGAGCCGAGATACCAAGATTGGCTGGGAAGAACGTCCGAAATGACCTATATTGTCTCGGGTGAGACATAAAACCTTAGCTCAGTTAATCAACCCCAGCCAACTAGGGGGTCTGTGGAGCGTCATAAGCTCCTTCAGCTGGTTTCGGAGCATAGCCTTGGCCGAAAACAATTTTCAGAGAAATCACAGGATCTGAAAGCCAAAAAGCACATTTATTGACAGGATATTTCAATGAATTTCATGCGATAGGCTTAGCAACCACATGATATACAAAGCATATGTTCTCTGTAACAACTGTTAGGCCCAATGTGGCCTTTGTAACAGCTTTAAGATGTATAAACTGTGTCCACCTGAAGAATTGGTTTGTGCTATGCATTTAGTGGTCAGCCTACAGATTAGAATACTTAACATAACAACTATCGTCTTGTTTCGATTGTTAACAGGTGCTCGCGAGGGGAGCCCTTCTGCTGGTACTACGGTGAGCCAGAAGCCGGTTTTGCCATGGACAGCAGCAGTAACGCCAGCAACACAAGCGGCGGTCAGCTGGGCCGGGTGGGCGTTGCCGACGACGACAGTAACATGTCTGGTGATGGAGACGATCTGTCCAATGATGCGGAAGGCGTCTGGAGCGCTGACATTGAACAGAGCTTCCAAGAAGCTCTAGCTATCTATCCGCCCTGCGGCCGACGGAAAATCATTCTTTCTGACGAAGGAAAGATGTATGGTAAGCGGCCCCGGTGTCTAGTGCAGATGTATCTCTGTACACTGGTTAAAAAGTTACCGGTTTTAGAAGAACTGATTGCAGCTATTAATTTATGACTGAGGCAACCGGTGCATGGTGAATTGAACTTTACGAGCTTGCAGGCGTTTTCATATTTTCGTGCATGCTGACTTTTAGTAAGTTGCTATTATTGACCACGGTCCAGTGTTTCAAAACATTCTGAAGACTGGAAGGTTGCATTGTGTTGAATGAACACAGTACAGTATTCGCCCAAAGCGGTCTGCTATATGCAACTGGTGCAACATAATTATGTTCTGCCATCGTAAAATTTGTTTGACGGGAAATCGATGAAATCGTGCATTATTTACCTCACAAAAAATTTCTACTCCTTTTAAAACTGTCGCTACTGCGGGGATCGCGCCAAAAAACCGCCAGGGCCAGCCCCCAACATTTGGCTCACAATGTTCCAAATTTCATCCAGATCTGTTCACTTTCATCGGAGTTGTAGCTGAACGCATGAAGGCAGTTTTTTTGGCCCATAGAATATTTGCAATATTCGCCCGAACTTTGGCCAAATAATAATCTTTAAACTTATTATGCTTCCGCCACTCGACATTGTAGGTGAAGGCATGATGTTTTTGGCTGTCCATCCGCAGCGTTCATTTGTTTGTCCATTCATCTGGACAGATCTTGTTATCGCGATATATATCACGATTTACGAACAGCTTGAGCAGTGTTGATGAAACTTACAGGGAATGTTCACTAGCACCCCACGGATGACCTGATTAGATTTAGGAGGTCAGAGGTCAAAGTCATAGCAGGCTGTGGCGAAGACATCCACGTCGACGCTGGGTCTTCGAAGTACATCTAGTTTTATTTCAAGTTTACTGTCATTAGTATGTTTGCTTCACACTACTTGTGTTACATAACAGTTACAATTAACAGTTATCGCACATTCGGCTGTAAAGTGCTGGTGAGTGATGGCGATTTCTGTAATGACTAATGTCTGACAGGTCGTAATGAATTGATAGCACGGTACATCAAACTGCGAACTGGAAAGATGCGCTCTCGGAAACAAGTGTCAAGTCACATTCAAGTCATGGCCCGACGCAAAGCCAAAGAAATACAAGCACAGCTAAAGGTGTGTTGTTTTTGAAGATATCATTGAGGTTAAATAGTTGTCATAGAAGTGATATTAGTTAAATGTGTCGTATGTTCTTTGTCCTGATAACATGTAATGTGCTTCTTTTTATTATTATGATTTGCACATTAAGTTATAAGGCACTTGTGTTAGTGTTTGCATTTCTTTTTTTAATTTTTAAACTGTAGAATAATTATGCAGCCTAAGCTCATTGTTATTAATAAGATGAAATCAGTTGCGGTTGTTATTAGTACAGTGTAGTAGATTCACTCAATGCTCGTCGGCTTTGGCAGGATCAGGCTTCCAAGGACAGGGCACTGCAGGCTCTGTCATCCATGTCTTCCGCACAGATAGTGTCGGCCACGGCTCTGCAACCTGTTGCCGGCTCTGGCACCACTGACACAGGCAGATCTGTCCTTCCGCCAGTTCTGTATTCTCACATGTCCCAGCCTGGAATGCACTATCCGGCTTACAGCAGTAGTGGGGTTGGACAGTCGTTGCAGGTAATTCCAACGTGCACGGGGTTGTGTGTTGGCCTGCCAGACCTCGCTGCAGTGAATGCAGTCTGTGTTATGTCATATTCAGTCTACAAGCTGAAAATACAAATTTACCAAAAATATAATTTGGATTCATTCCGTCTGATTTCTTTTCCATATGCTGAGTAAACTATCCGTAATCATTTTGATGAAATCTACCAAACACAGTTTCTAGTGTTCTAAAATCATACTTTAATTTATATTGTCGACAAAATGGATAAATGCTCCAGCTGCTGATTTATCTGCTTGTTTTTCAGCTTGCAGACATAGACCAGTAAAGTGCAGGATGCTTTGTGATACAAACGATGACAGTTAATTGTAAGAAAAAAGAAAATTAAAAGCCTACTAAATATGCATGTGTAACTATTTCTGCATGTGAACTGGATGCTGCATGACTTCCTGAACTAACTGAAGGTGTTGGATGCCACGACTTGTCTGTTGGCTGTGTTCATGACTTCATATATAGAGATGGATGTAGAAATGAAACCACAAAGGTTGAAGTTATACAGTAATGACATTATATAACAACTGCACCAAACCATAACAACAAGTACCAATGTCTAAATTTAACATCACACCATAAAGGGGAACACACATGAATGTTAGAATATTAGAATATTTTACAAATATAATGTGGTCTAAATTTTACTACCACATCTAGTTTTCTCGCAAGTGGGAGTTGGTAGTGATAGTTAGTTACAAATATGTAAGAATTTTTCACAGGTAACAAGGAAAGCAGAGGTGCACAGGTGTTCTGTTTGTCCAAAGATATGCATGGTAACAGTTGTTGGTTCATATGTTTCTGTAAAAGGTAAAGACTTCCCATACTCGTTACCAAGCGTTGGGCTTGGAGCTGATCCCAGTGTACAGGCAGTCAGCCCGCAGGTGACTGTAACTCGTCCACCCAGCGGTAGGCTGCAATTACTTTCCGCCAGGCCAGCAGTTACCTTCCCAGCTGTAGTTACATAATAGTACATGTAGTTTTGGTCCCATTGGCAGTTGTACAAACTGATGATTGCAACATGACTGAGCTGGCATGTCATTTGTCACCGTGCTGGTTGATGGACCTATTTTGAATTAGATTGTTCTTGCTGGGGTCTGCGAATTTGGCGTAAAAGAGTGGGCACAAAAGTCGTTTTCAGAATGACAAACGTAGTTAACAGTTGTGTGTATTGAAACAAAGTAACAAGATCACAGCAGTCCCTGAATCTGAGGTTTCATTCTGGAGACCACTAGACCGGAAAACCCGGAGAAGTAATGAAAAAGTCTAGAAAATGTCGGAAAAGGGCCATTCAGATGTTTAGGTCTTGCAAAATTGCATTAGTTGAACTTGACAGTATTCGGATGAGACTGGTGACTGGTGTCTATGTAGAATTCCTAATGTTAAAACCTGCCATTAGGCGACATTCACTGAGGGCCAACATCAGTGAATAGCTTCCATTTGTTTCTCCTGCAAGTGACTGGCAGAGTCGGGCAATCTGCTGTCTAGTAAGTGGTTTGAAAGGGAGGCTTGAAGTTTCATGGTCAAGCATGTCGGCTAGCTGAAAGCGGATGTTGATTTGTCGGCATTGTAGATACTATGTATTGCATGTGCTGGTGGCTGGTAGGATCAAGGCACACGTGAGTGGGTCGTTCAGAGCATGGCGGCAATGTCTTCGGCACAGATTGTCTCGGCTGCTGCACTGCATGCTAAGACGCCAGTATCTAACGCTGTACTGAGTACCAATCGTCAAGCCACTAATAACAGTCTGCAACAGGTTGGTTGCGAGAGTTTGTGACCTACCTGGCTGCTTGGCAGGCGACTGCTGATAACTCAGTAGAGTTCCACCGTAATTTCTCTGATGTTTTATTTTTGTTTTTTTACATTTTTGTGTCAGTCAGAGGTTAGGATCTGCTGGCCTTGTCCTCATAATTTTTGATAGAGTGCCGAACGATTTAGGAATTAGATCTTTGTTGCATGATGGACAAATATTTGAAATTGTGTTGATTTTCTGCAGCACTTAGTACCGTAATTGTACTGATGACTAATGCACTCAAAGCTTAGACAGCTATGAACAGATTACACAGACAGTTATGAGCAGATTGCGCGATGACTAATTATATTGTATTAGTTGCATGAAGAAATTGGCGTATTGGTAATAGCTATGGATTGTGGGTGTAATTTGCTTGTGTGGCTGTGGATTTGGATTTGGCTAATTCGACTAATTATGAGTGGATTGGTAGTTTTAATGGGCATATGAGATTTTTTTCTGCTGCATGTGGAGTATGTACCATGCTACTGTTTCATCTCTTGGTATTCTAAGACATAACTTACATTAAATTTAATGCTTTCTTTGTTACTGGCAGGATGCCTGCAGGGCATAGATAATTTTCTGGGTTTTTTTCTGCCCTGCATTGGAGACAGTGCTTTACTGCTGGAGGTGAAATTAGGCATGGAGGACTCACTTGATGGTCATCTCCACCACTCCGAATTTCACCTTCCTCAGTGCAGGGGTGGGGTGTGGGATCCCACCACAGCGCCACCACAGAATCCCGATGTAAAAAATTGTTTTTTTGCCCCTCAAGGGTTATGGAATAAACTGATCAAGATGATATTTGGCATGTAAGCATAAACTGGGGGTGTGCTGTTGCATGCCAAATTCATCCATAGAGTTGACGTCACTCATGATATGTCTTTGCTGCAAGGTAATATTTGTTTAAAATAGATCTAATATGCACGTTTAGGGTCACTGTTGACAGTTTCTATTGTCATTTATTTTATAATATTTTAAGACGAATTATTTTTACAGATTAGCTATGAGTTATTATAAAGTGTCAGTAGTAGAAAGTAATCTGTGTAAATTTTTATGCGATCTTTATTTCTACATTATAAATAGTAGTTGTAAAAGTCAGTGGATTATTGCAGTAATCTGTTAGTACCAAATTTTTTAGTTTGGCATTACGTTTGTGAAAGAAACAGGACGATGTTCTTTGTTTAAGTTAGGGCTGACAATGAATGAAAGAACTGTTAATTATCTGTGTTATAAGTGAATGTTGACATTATTTATTGTAGCCGTGGTCGTCCGATGCCGTCACTCACGAGTAAGCATTTCGTTACTTTTAACTTAGTAGGTTTAGTGACCATTTTCCAGGCAAACCTAGGCCATTTTCCTTCCTACTTGTTCCATGCTGTACATCCTTTTCGAAATTGCTAAAACTCTGCATATCCATTGTTTTTTACATAATTGCACCTATGGCGCTTGGTCACACCACGTGCCTATGGTGCTAGATTCTCACGCCTACGGCACTGGATCCGTTACCTTTGCTGGCCGCTAGTTCCGAATTTCCCGATGGAGCTCACACCTATAGCACTTGATCCATTGTGTCTAACAAGGAACAGACCAACACACACATAGGATACTAGATTGAGTTGTATGTTTAATCGCACCATGAATATTAATACATGGCATTGGTTTATCACAGTTCTTAATTTATAGCATAGTCTTTTTATTATGTGGATTTTATAAATGATGTTCACTGTGCAATTCAGTTTGCAGTTCGTCCATGAGAAATGATTTTTGGCTGTCTTAGTAGAGCTAATCTTTCACTTCTGTCTACATCAGCAGGCTCAGTTGAACGTGTTTCTACCTTGAAATGGTTAAGAATTAGCTTTGATCTCAGTTTGGCATGGTCTGTTCACGTCTCTAACTATCGTTGCCAAAGCCAGCAAACGACCATACTTTCTGAAACAGCTCAAGATAGTGGGGTTCCCTCCATTTTTACGTCACAGTAATTCGTCCTGTCCTTGAATATTGCACCCCAGTGTGACATTATGCCATTACTCGATCACAGGCTGAAAAGTTGGAGTTGACACAAAAGCGTGCTATTTACATCATTTATTCTGTTACTTAACATAGTTAATTGTTACGGCTTTTCAAATTGGAAACCATGTGAAACAAATGCATTACCACAACTATGAGCTATTATTAGCTGTGATGCCTTTAGTCAGACAGTGGGGTAGCATTATAGGCAAGGTCTGAATCTTGACAAACGTTTGAGCAATGAGGAAAAGTGTATTTGATCAAATATTAGTATCGTCATACTGTCCTTGATCGCTCGAACACATTTATAAGTTATAAATAGCCACGTTGTGGTCAATTCAGTGATCCCTTTCCATAAATACAGTGTCATCTTGCTATCCATCTGGCCAAAGATATCTTGGAACATATTTCTGTAATTGTTAATGTTTTGTTTTTAAAGATTTTGCATTTGTTCTCTTTCTTTCAAATACAAACAGTATTGAGTTCTTGTCTCCATTTTTATATGGTCCTCCATTACAACTAGCCATTTTTGCAGGGAAACTTATTATTTTCAAGTGTGAATTCTTGGCCGAGTTTTCAGCGACTGTTATTGTTGTAAAGATTTATGTTGAGTTGATGCTTGTGTGTGTCAGCGTGAAGCCTGTCTTCGGCATTCAATCCAGTTGCCTTGGTTCCAGTGTAGAGAACGTCAAGCCTGTGACTGGCATTACAGCTGAAATTCACCCAGCATGGGTCGGACGGAGCATAGCTGGTCCACGATTGAGATTGGTCGAGTTCTCTGCGTTCTTGGAACAGCAACTTCAGCCAGACACAGACTCGGTATTGGTTCAACACCTGTTTACTGAAATTCTACTTCCTGTAGTTAGTAGTGCAGGAACATCAAGGTTAAGAAGTTGTGCAAGATCTGATGCTGTGCTAGTCTACATACCTTGTAGGCAAGAGGTGCAGGATTAAACTGTACAGTAAGCTAATGAAGTTGTTGAAGCATAGCTGGTGAGGATGATAATCTTTGCCACATTACATATCTACCAAGTAAATTTTGGTCATGCTGTAGATGTGCTAGGCTGTTGATGAGCTGTAGAAAATGGATTTGGCTTGATCAAGTTGACAGGAAACCAAAACAGCAGCTGTGGTTGCAGCCATGCACTTATCCAGTGCATGCATTTATAATGCAAAGCACGAATGCAGTAGAAACATAACTGAGAGACATCGTTTAGTCTGCTCACATTGCAACCATTGACCTTTTTAGTCTACGAAAACTAGTTCCGTAGCTATGGTTGATTGCCTTGTAGTTTAGTGGTATATGAGTAAAATATAGAAATGACAGTTTAATAAATGAACACAAATCGGTATTATATAAAACAACAGAATTCTACACAATAATACGAGTGCTGGCACCGTTCTACAAGCTATAAAGG
>Ga0209780_1000963_pt1 | contig 17649 bp, 14 predicted proteins | sample WorMetexBAHAMAS2_FD_187384 | JGI IMG/M metagenome (GOLD analysis project Ga0209780, IMG submission 187384) | Marine gutless worms symbiont microbial communities from Max Planck institute for Marine Microbiology, Germany - Inanidrilus exumae... | ecosystem: Host-associated > Annelida > Digestive...
ACGATTACTGTCTACTAGCTAGTAAACGTCTGCAGAGGGACCGCGCGACTCCCACGGCATAAATATTCTATAACAGCAAGGTGGACTGTAGCATATTCATAAACTCAAGACTGAATGCGCAGTACTTAACTAGCTATCGTCTAATTGGTTAAACAAAGTAGGTTCTCTTTTTTAGTATTTTGAAGTACGTACGTGCCATATCGTCGTAAAAAGTTGACGTTTGCTATCTCATCTCCTGATGAGTTCTTGTAACACAATGCCAGCATGCGACGTACAAACAGTCCATAACCGTATCGCACTCTGCATGACTCTATGTTATGCCTAAGCGCCGCAAAGAAACAACTGTCAAACCAGTTTCGTTATTCATTGCTGTTGCAGCATCTCAGTATTTCCGCAATTTTCTGGCGTTTTTTTCCCCTCCTGGCAATGAACTATACAACGTGGCAATCGTAGACATCAGACTTCGCCCTGGTGCCGCCACATATCGAACTCGACGACTCATAACTTCGTGTTTGATTTTGCCCCATTGGTGGTTTATGTGAAAACATGACGTTATCCACAAAACCTGAAGCACAGGAAGACCGAGCCACGTCAACACCGCCGCAGATAATATGTATTAAAATTTAGTTAAATGTGGACATGCAATTTTTGTGATATGTGAGCGGACAAACAGGCAGACACACAAACACGCTGATTGCAATACTTGCTCCCCTACTGATGGCAAAGTAGACATACTTTGTTAGGATTTTGTTGAGTATGTTCTGCTGATTACGGAAATAATGGAAAAATAATGGCAAACTGCATCGCATGTCTTCAGTAAATGAAATGCATGTGCAGTTAGTCAAGCCGAAATAGAACGTCTGAGCAGGCGATTCAAGAAGCTTGATCTTGACAATTCTGGTGCAATTAGCATCACTGAGTTCAAAACCGTTCTACCAGAGCTGCTTGATAACCCGCTTGTTCCTCGCGTCATCAGCATCTTTGACACGGACGGGAATGGAGAACTTGATTTCCAAGGTTTCTATTTCGTGTTAACAATCAAGTATTTACAGTACATAATATATCATGGAGTTCCCAAGACATGAAAAGTCTGTGAGCTGCCAGAGAAGACACGTACGTTAGGTTATGAATTATGGAATGGCACAGACCTAACAAATTACTTGCAGTACAGATTTTAACTTTAATCCATTTTATGTTTTTTAAAAATTTTCTTTGTATTTTTTGTTGCGGTGTCACGTTAGTGGCGTTTTTATGCCCTGTGTACACCGTGGATCGAGTACATATACGTATTTTTAACTTAGTTTTTATATTGCATAATATTGTATTATATGTACTCCAAAGTTTTTAAATAAATAAATAAATAACATAACATAAACCAGTTTCGCAGACATGTACGGCAGAAGTCGTACCACTTTAATATGTAGGTTCCTGCAGTCATTTCATTTGTGTACAGCATTTAGTTTTTGTTAGGCCTACTTTAGTTATTGGCAGGTTTGTCAGTACAGTTTTCAATCTATAAGAGGCTCAGCTATTGCCGAGGGACCGCGCGATGCTTTATGTCAGTTGATATCTTAGAGGGTAGTCTGTCATCCCAAGGCTAATATATAGGCCTAGCCTACCGGTACCAGTATTACAATACTAAACGACTCTAGCTTCATCCGTTCCAGAGAATGATTGGGCCTCAAAAAATTTTAATTGGTTACGTGACCGTGACCACGCCCTTTTCAGAGTTGATTTGTCATCAGTGATCTAGGATCTAAGACGTGCTACGATCAACCACAACCACGGTCGGCTAAAACTTAAAATGACGGGTTTCTAGGCGATGAAATAAGCAGTTAGCACGCGTACGAGTGTGAAACAGTACAGACCTATGCCGGACTGACAGAGAGAACTGCTTGCGTTAATGAGCCTACCTCGGTTTTGATATCGACGTGGTGCAACAAGGCAATCGTAGATATCATAAGACTTCGCTCGCATTGTGATATCCCACCCCTCCCCATCCCTACCCCCTTCGCGGCCGATTATATGCTTCAGGCAACCACGGGGCCATTGCAAACCTTTCAGCACGGATTTCTCAACTTTGGTATATTCGCAGACGGACCACTATAATTCTCAGTTCTCCCGTAACTCTATATACGGCCCATTATAGAAGAAAAACATGATGTCATCCACAAAACCGGAAGTACATAACGTATCGCAACGACGCCGGAGGAGGATCGAACCACGGCCATAGGCAACATGCACAAAAATTGGTAAAGATCGCGCCTGGTTCCGGAGATATCCTCGCGGACAGACAGACACACACACACACACACACAGACGTACTCATCACAGTACTTTGCTACCGCTCCCGCGGGTGAAGTAATAATGACTTTGTATTTGTACAACAGAGTTCATTCAAGGAATTTCAATATTTAGCATACGAGGCGACAACCAGGACAAACTCATGTGTAAGTGTCGTATGTGTCGTTTGTTACATACTTTAGCCTACATTTCTATTATTTATAGTTGATGCTATGCACAGATCTGCAGTCCGTGTAACTGTGTCGCATATAAAATTTGTGAAACACATCTGTCGCTGCGTTATGACCGCAAACGTTAATACAACGTGTCGCCCTAACTGGACTTAACACTACTGGCCCGCCGTGCAGTGTTACCGTGGAGCTATAATTAGACTAGAGGCGGTATGACGTAATCGCCTGGCCTGCGCGGGTGAAGCCGCCTGCAGGCCCGCCGTAGAGTGTTACAGACAATAACAGATGACGAGGACAGATGCCAATGAGCAAAACAATACAATACTCCCCCCCCCCACACTATGTGTAGGCGGGCCAGTAGCAAGTTGCAAATTCCAATGAATTTACGTAGCATCGGTGTTCGTGTGTTAATGTAATACCACTAGTTTGCCGATTAATTAATCCGTTGGTGTCATATGACACCAAGCTCCTAATCGGTTGATCAGCTAAAGTTCAAGGCCGGCAAACTGTCAGATACGGCTACTGAATGATTATCCAGCAGATCTCCATGGCATCGGAAATTGTAGCATTAATTATTGGTGTGTATTACAAAGTCGTATATTAAAGTTAATTGATCCTTTGAGGCCTGCTTCTGTTTTTACCGCTATGCTATATGCTGTCATCGTCTGTCCGTCCGTCTCTCGATACGTCTGTCACATGTCGGTTCTATACGATGACGGCTAAACCTACGGTCACGCAAACAACGCCATACGATGGCCCAAGAACTCTAGTTTGCTGATGACAAAGATCTTGGCGAAATTCCAATGGTGTCGCCCCCAAGGAGCGCCAGATAAAGGTGAGGTAGGTTAAAAGCGACGATTTGTGACCAATATCTCGCTATATCTCAGAAACGGTGTAAGATAGGGTCTGTCGCAGCGGCAGTGAAGACTTGTCTCTTGTCTCCATGTGATGTGATGTAGTGGGATGCCATGAACTGTTAACCCTTTTCGATTTCGACTGTTGCTTATGCCCTAAATGAGGATGATATATGTGCATGTAACAGTCAGTTTTATGGTGTCCATGACGCAGTTTCAGCCAGTCGCGTTGTTCTTGGTACAATAGTATCCTACTAAGTACTGTAATACAGCGTGTTGTGTCGGCGTGCATGGACGGCGAGCGGGCGGCAGTTGCGTTCAAGGTGTACGACATGGACAATGACGGCTTCATCTCTAACGGCGAGTTGTTCCAGACGCTGAAGCTGATGGTCGGCAACAACCTCAAAGACGTCGAGCTGCAGCAGATCGTCGACAAGACGATGTTTGTTGGCGACAAAGACGGCGACGGCAAACTCTCTTTCCAGGAGTTCTGCGCTGTACGTCTACAATATCTCTATACATTTTTGGCCGCAGCAATAGGCCTAACTAGATGCGGCCTATTGCTATAGACGGAGACATGGAGTAGCATGGTCTGTCTCTCTCTGTCTGTCTGTCTGTTTGTCTTTCTGTTGGTCACGTTCGTGAGCCATGCAAAAACGGCTGAACCAATCGAGCTGCCGATTGACGGTACCTGTAGACGTGGTACGCGGGATCAGGGGCGGCGGAAGGTAGTCAGAAGTGAGGAGGTACAGAGGAGCAAGGCCCAAAGGCCGAAGCTCGAGGCCCGAAGGGCCGAGTCGGGGCGCGGGGTGAGGTTCTTTGGGATGGGGAGCAGCTAGCCCCCCCCCTCTGCCCACCAACTAGGAGGTATGGGGAAGCGGCGTTAGCTAACCTAGTGTGGTCCGGGGCAAAGCCCCGGTGAAATAGATTTTTGTTTTTTTATCCAGCAGAAAGCATCTAGTACAGCAATTTTTGGCCATTGCATTTGACGGCAAACATTCTGGGGAGGCACGCTCCATAGCGTGTTTCCGGGCCCTAAATTCCGAGGAGGCACTAGCCTCTGTGCCGCATAGGCTCCGCCGCCATATGCGTGGGCTGAAGGAACCATGGAAAGGGGCAATTTGGGGGGTTGTCCGGACCATTGAAAAGCAGTTGGGAGTCAGTGCCACGGCGCTTTACGCAGCAAAAAATTAGTAACGGCGACAGCGGGACTGCGGCAGTCACATGCAATGCTCCAGTGTGGTCGGTGTCGCATTACATTGTCCCCTCCGTGAAAAATCGACCCCCTGTAATGCGGCCTTTCGTTAAAATTATTTGACCGTTTGGTTTTGTAAATTGCGTTGTTCATTGTATTGTATGTAAGATGCTGCTAACGTTCGTCGTTCGTAGTCGTAGTTGCATTATTTTTGCTTATATTTAACAAATGGTCTCATTGATATTCATTTCTTGCTTTTTAGGCAGTCGTTGACGGGTCTATTGTGGTTTCTGTTTCCTGTGAGCCATGCCAGATCATCTTAGGTAGCCCGACTGTCAAACGTTTTTATGTATTTCCATAGCCTAGTTTTACTATACTAGTAAGCCCGTCATTCATGTGTCTTTCCCATAAAAAAGCGAACAAAGATTTAAATTGGGAGACCATTTCCCGGTGGATATAATATGTGGATATGTAATATTTTGGGGATTCATTATCCTCATAATCTTGAGTTGACGTCTATGTTGTCACAGCACCGTACATTAGGTAAGTATGTCGTTTTGTCTGTCTCAGCAACTCGAAGCTCGAGCATTATAGGCTGCCTATTGGATGCCGCAGTGCTGCTGTGATTTTTCATCTGTTGCAGATGATTGTTGGTCTCGACTTTGCAAAGAAGATAAGCGTCAATATCTGATGCATACGGCCGCAGCCTACACCCCAAAGACTGACTACTGTTGGGCTCCATTTTGCGTTCTTTGTTGCTTTATTACATTGACGGTTTCTGTTGATTGCCGGATTTTCCTGAGTGTAGAAAATATAACGTGGATGTCACTTGCTGGCGTGTCTTCACGTGAGTAATATCAACCAAACGCTAAAAGCAGTCTTGTCTCGTGACATGAAATAACACGGGCATAAATAGGCCGATGTTGCCAAATCGCTAAAATTTCCACCTGTTTACATGAAATTGATGCTGTTAAGAAATATCAGACTGGACAATGGTCTGTAACTGGCGATTCTGAAATTTCTGCGTATGCGTCTTGATAAAATGGTTAAATTACTATGAACGATCTCGATTAAATATTCCATCATTTTCTGTGCATGCGTATTGAAAGTACGACAAAATCATTCAAGATCTTGTCAAATTACCCAAATTTCAACCCTCCCCATTGTATCTTTTCTGGAACTGACACTGTAAAGTGGCAATAAACGTACTCAAATCTGGTAGGCCTAATAAAACTGCAAATATAAAGAACAGTTTATAATAATGCATAATGCTAACGGCGACAGATCAAAAACCGCAAAATCATAAAAGGTGTATACAGTGCTGAAAGTAGTTTTAAAAAGCTGGGGGGGGGGCTCCCTCTCACGTCTCCTCCCTCTCCCTTATTTCCTCCCTCAGTCTACCACCCCACTTCCCCTGAGCTGGGGGCTGATCGAGCTAAGAGCTGGGGTGCTGATGAGCCCCCAACCCCCTCTCCCTTACTTAGAGCGCTGGGTGTATAGTGTGTACTATTCAGCATCACAGTGACATTCAAGTGATCACGTGATGTGATGGTGCGTACCGTGCGTAGTATTACCTTTTATGATTTTTGCGGCTTTTGATCTGTCGCCTTTAACATCTTACAAAACCGTACATTGTGTGTGTGTCCGTTCTGTGTTTATTATCTACGACCACGGCCACAGTTTTGAGCGGATCTGCACGAAATTTATGTACCGTATAGTCTAGATGGTATAATGGGGTTACTCAGCGAGCGGGCGCGCCCGAATTGGCAGGCGCAAGGCATTGAGCGCCGTAGGCGCGAGGTGTCACCTTGCGCCGTAGGCGCGAGGGTGGCTACGGCGCAAGGCTGGCGAGCTAGTTATGAATAAACTTTTTTATATTTATACATATAACAGTTCGCCTAACTTGGTCGTGTCAGCTAAGTGCTAACACTATGGACAATGCTGGATTTTGTCGGAGAACAAGAGGTCATTTATTAAAATTAACTAAAATAAAATGAGGTGCACGGGACCGTTGGAAACATTTTTCCACCAACAGAGTGGTCAATACCGGTAGGTGGAATATGCTGGATCAGTAGACAGTTGAAGCTACCAGCTTCAACGCATTTAAAAATGGCTTGAAAGTTAAGAAAGACCAGGATAGGCTTCTTCATGAAGTCATGGACTGATCCTCTAAGCCATATAGGCCTCTGGTCGGAGTCTCTGCTACTACTACAGTGTTACTGCTACTGCTAGTGAGGCCACACAAGGTGAATTTGACCGTCTCAATCAATCAATCAATCAACACAAAAGCGCTTACACTAAACAATGGTTAGCACTGCACACTATAATATAAGTACCGGGTGTATAAAACAGCGAATAAAAAAGTAATGAAAAAAGTCGTCAATGTGTTATTGCCATATGTGTGGCCATTATTTTATAGACGCACCTGGTTTAGTCTCAGGTGACAATTGACCCCCTGCTGAATACTAAGAAGAATGCAGTTGCATGTGAACCTCCTCAGACTCAGCTCCAGTCAGTATCAATTGTAAAGTGTCTAGGTGACGTGGGCACGTCGTGGGGTCGCGGACAGCGTCTTTGGCCTGCGCTCGTGAATTATCTCCCCGTCAATGTGTTATTTTATCTCGGGCCATTGTGGTTTATAGACGCACCTGGTTTAGTTACAACGTAAATACGCTGTGGTTGAATGCTGTATATAAATGGGGATTTCTCACGATGAAAGTACAGTGTAGTTATAAGCAGCGTTGTTTCATGTATGTACGTGTACGAAGGATGTCTGTGAACATTCCGTGTCAACAGCTGTTATAACCGAGTGACATTTGTGGCGTTGTCTGTTATTGACACTTAGCGCCGTCGACAGTAAGCCTAGACAAGATGGATGAGAACTGCATGGATGTTGATGAAAATCAGTGCTCTTTGGTAAAAGATTGTTCGCAGTATTTGCGGTCGAACTTTGGATCTGTTACTGGTAACAACGGATTTAATCGGAATGCACCAAACCTGGACCAGTGTAAACCAGGTTCGGTAAAGAAGCTTGTGATTAAGAACTTAAAAGGTGAGTCTCTGTGATACAAAAATCTTTTTACAAAACCTCTGACACCGCCTTCACATAGTTTTCTGCAGTTGACTTTTATGAACTCAAAAACTGATTGCAAAACTATGGGCGAGATATAATTTCCATGGTTTTCTCGGGAAATTGGCAGTGATCATGAGTTTGTTGCTTGATTTTTGCAGTGCATTTATACTTTTGCTAACCAATTGTGATTTTGGCTTTTCTTTGCAGTTGGGATGTACTGGATATCCAGTTACGGTTGGCCATTTATACGGCCATTTTTCAATATCCAGCTCCGGATCCGGCAGAAAAACTGTAAACTGCCAGATATCTGAACTGGATATTTTGATTATTTATTACTAAAAGTTTCGGCCGTTATTTTGGTAAAGTTTAAACTTGTAAACAATAAATCAAAACCGTAACTGAAAATAAAAAATAACTGTCATTACTTACTTGAGTAAACTAAATAAACGCTACTGGTACCTGTGTATTTGTATGTGTAGTGACTTGTACTGATATACAGGGCCGGGTTTTGTCTAAGTGAGGTCCTGTTTGGAAAATATATGGGCCCTTTCTAGTGTTGTTACGGTGGCAGGAATTTGCAACTTGCTCGGTGGCGTTTTTTTTGACGTGCCACCGCGGTGCCTATGCTGGTGGCGATGGCGAACAAGGCTAAGGTGGTTAATGGGAAACAGGTGGATGTCGCGGCTTCGTGTTCCGGTTGTCCTGGAATGTGCTAATTGCTCACTGCACTCAGCTGAGCTACTTGTATATAATGCTGTTCGTGTTGAGAATGTGACTTTGAGTAAGATATTCTTGTTATTTTGATTTTAAGTCTCTAGAAGCAATATACTTTGCAGAATCTTTCTATCACTACTTTTATGCCAGAGCAGGCAGTTGTAAGTTGCAGTACAACACTAAACCATAATTGTAACTTTAGATACAATTATTATTATTATTATTGTTCAAGAAATCATACACAAAGTACACATAATATACATATACAGTAAGACAAGACACATGAATATAAAAAAGATAGTAAAATGAAATAAAAATGAATAATAAGAAAATAAAAACACGAAATGAAACCTAGTAACTACAAATAAAATCGATTAGCACCCGAACATCAGCACATGAAACCTATCACCGTACACACACATTAAACCGTCTCTCACCATCACCAACTCCTTTATCATACCAACCCTATTTTCCACATCCTTGTCAATTTTAATATTCAGTTTCTGCTTAGGCAGCATATGTAACAAATCAGACATGTACCTCCCATATCTTTCACAGCACAACTGGACATTACGGCCTACTCCAGATTGCATACGACCGAAGAACACAATGGCGTACATGTTAATTATAATGAAGTTTAAATTCCGATTACAAATGAAATCAAAAATTGCAATGCTGCCAGATAAATGTTCGATTATTGCAGTGTGGCAGTTATATGGTAGTTTCCAAATACGCATTACATGTATCATGTGATTTATACTTAACATACATGTATTGATTGCTGATGTTTGACTACATACAGTACTTCTATACAGTGTTCAGTGCGTAATGCGCATGCTATTTTTCTGTTGATCAGATAAACCCAAACTGCCAGAAAACTTTCAACAGGAGACTTGGCAGAAACTTCGAGAAGCCATTGATGCAATTCACAAAAGTCATTCTATAAAGTCCAGTTTAGAAGAGCTATATAAGGTAACACGTCTTCCGCTTTCACTTGCCTGCGATACAGTTACCTACTCATTGCTGTAAGATGTTAGTAAAGTAAGCTAAATTAGATTAGTTTCACTGTGTTAGCAGTTATTGGGCATTGAAATTCTTTACTGTAGTGCAAACAAGAAAACATACCTACTTTATATTTACTTCTGTGTGCTGCTACTTAGTGCATTATACAGATAGTTGCTTACATGCTTTACATGTGATTGGAATATTATTGTTGAGTATGAATATATGAACATCACTCAGCTGTCTTAACTCAGGATGTAATAGTCTGATTTTAATTCTCTATAGCAATGAACTACTCAGGCAAATGCTCATTGCATGCAACATCATTTTCTATGCAGATTTATTGAATTGACATAAACTTAAGCATCAAAATTGCACAACCTCCTGTGAACGATGTGTTTGATAAGGTTGATCCTGCACGTGCTGGTCAATCCGCATCTGCAGTGTCGCATGTCATAAGATAATGTTGTCATTATTCACCGCCACATTTCTAAACAAGCAGCAAACATTGTGTCTGCTGTTAATCTGAGTCTGCTGTTTTGAGTCGTTGAGTCCACAGTCTGTATGTTAGTCTTCATATTGCTGCATGCCTGTGTTTATGTGTGTGTCGGCATGTGTAAGATGGTGGAAAATCTCTGCTCTCACAAGATGTCTGCTCAGCTGTATGCACAGCTACGAGTTGCTTGTGAGAGTCACGTCAGCTCATGTGTCAATCAGTTTCTTTCATATCCTTTGTTAACTGGTCCCGCTGCTGTGCTGTATCACTAATGTACTGACAATAGAGATCGAACGAACCGACCGCTGCTGTTCCGAGACCGAATCAGTAACTGCACAAATTTGTTCCGGCCGGAACCGAACCGAACCGAACCACACACGTAGATCCGCGCTCGCTGCCGTGGATCATTCGCGCCACAGACCAGAGATGTGCAGATCCTGAAATGTTGCGTCCACATTAGTCCGCGGATTCTGACCACAGATCCGCATCCCCATTCCCCACTCCCCACACAGGCTCCCAGCCGCTGCCGTGTGTCCAATCCATCTGAGCCTGGCAAGTTGGGTCACTGAAGAACAATTAACGGCTGTGGCTGCGGAGCATGGTCACGGGATGACTCAGGTCAAACACGTCCATCAGCACTATACTATAGCATCTGCTCACTGTGCTCAGCAGGTCAGCTTGCCGAGTGCCGAGCTTGGGTTAATGATCCACGCCAGTCCGCGTCTGCGAATTTTCGGGAACGAGTGGTCTGCGTCAGTCCGCAGAATTCTTGCGAATCTGCGTCCGCAGGCAGGCGGACGCGTCCGCACATCTCTGCCGCCGCCGTGGCAGTCGGCGTGGCGACCGCCGCGAGTCGAGTCGCATGCCGGCACGACGGTCATTTGATGCCGCCGCCGCACTTGCCACCACACACACGTAGCACGAGAAGTCACAACGGCCGCACAAGACCGCCACGGACGACCAGTCGGGCACTTCAAAGGACGTACCGCGAGCGACCGTTGTGACACGGAATTGATGCTGTCGCGGCCGTCTATTGGGGTATTTCAGGCGGCAAATGACCGTCGTTGAGATAATTATCGGCGAACTGCATTGTTTGTCCAACGGCGGGCATCGTGTTGACTGCTCAGTGCGACGGTAGGGGGTGCACTAAGTGAGACCGTCGCGACGGTCTCACTAAGAACAAAGAGAATGCTTAGCATGTTCCGGCTCCGGAACAAAAAATGTTCCGAGACCGGACTGAACCGACGTTGTTCCGGGCCGGAACAGTACCAGAAACAGTTCCGGTTCAATCTCTACTAACATCACTGATTCCTTTTGCACTGAAGTTTTTTAGTCCATGACAGAACAGAATGCGCTGCTGACAATGCTGCTGATAAGACTGGACACTTGACTGCCATGGATGCCTGTCGTTGGACAGCTGCAGACGCAGTTGCAGGCGGTATTTCTGCGCACGTGGGCGACAAAATATCCGCGTCCTCACATCTCTGTGAATGACATCTCAGCACAGAAATTAAATGGCATTAGCAGAAAATGACATCATAGAATAGTAAATTCAAACAAAATTTAAGAGTAGTACTGCAATCGGAAAGTAAATGCTTGCTCATTAAAGGCGTAAAGTTCTTGCTACTAGTGAGACTAGTTTGCATTCAACATTTCAGTGGCGTTAATGTTTTTAATCGCGATTAATTCCTTAACACATTAATTAATGCGTTAGTTCAACAGCCTGAATAAAGTATAATTGAAATACTGATTGATTGAGTTAAGGCTTTACATCCCACCCGACACAAAACAGGTCATTTCGGCGATGTTCTTTCCAGACAATGTACTGAAAAACTAAAACAAATACAACAAAGCAAACATCCGTAACAAAATATACAACAACATAAAATGAACCAAAAAAATGAAAGCCGGGTTTAGTTGTCTCCTACGACCTCCGGCCTGGATACGGAAGGCCTATTCTGGTTTCGGCACTTCATAAATTTGCCACTTACTTACTTACTTAGACACTTACCCACTTACTTACAGTCCAAGACTATAACTGATTATCATCTTACACTTTCTAGAGCGTTCGATGTAACTCAGAGGACTAGCACCATCGTAGCTTTTGCAGTAGCTGGAGACTGCCTGAAATCCATTACTCGCCGGCCAGTGTGCTGTTGCTGTTTCCAGTCCACTGGTGACAGTGCCTTGACCAGATGATGATAATCGACCGACATCAAGGTGTGACTGAGAGCTGCGGCTGCTGATAGTAGACAACGGGAAGCCAACACCAGTGTCAACACCAGTGCTGCAGCGTACTGAGCCAACAGCATTGACGACCGTTGGTGATAATTCTGATGAACGGCAGACGGTACTCTGATGAGATACGGCAGTATGACCGCTGTAACTGTCACACGACCTTGCCAAAATGGGCCAAGACTGTCCCGATGACGACAGCTGATGCAAACCAGTATCGCCAATGTCCTTTGAATTTCTACTGGCTGACCGCAACAGAAAGCTCTGTGTCACAGGTAAACTGCTCGTTTGATCAACTCTACAGTTTAAATCACTGAGATCACTACGAATCGCGGAACTGTCTCTGCATGAATCGGTTTGTTTTATTAGTTTCAAGCGTTCAAAACTATCACAGACATCGTGGCTCACGTCGCTATACACACGCCTAGAAAGCACAAGTTCTTTATCACGCATACTTGAATGAGAAAACGATAAGTCCACAGGATTGGTTTCTTTAGCAGAAGTTGGGGCTAATGGTCTACTTTCAGATAAATAATCGTCCGGATCATTGCACAACACAGCTTCGTCGTAACATTGCGTGTTTGCTTGTCTAACATGCTGGTTGTACTGTTGTCTCACCCACTGTGAATCTAATGAAGGTGAATCGTGTACATCGAGTTCATGACTAGACGGAGACCATCTAGACTCGTAACTGCTTCCTCGGACTTCTTCATCCGAACTTGTGGTTGCATCTGCCTGACGATGCGCTTCAACAAACTTCCTTGCTCCATTATTTCGCAGCAACGAAGAGCAGCCCGGGCCTAAGTAATAGTGGTTCTGTGGCCGAAAGCTTGGTTCTTGGACACGGTTAGTACCACTGCAGCTCTGTGTCAATGGAGAAGTGAAGTAGTCAAAAACGCCTCGTTCTGATAAGTCTCTGTGATGATCAGAAACTTGATGCTTAGCTTCATAGAGATTTCCTGTTGCTGGCTTCACAGAGTTCGATGTAGAATTCAAGTCACTGTCAACATAATCCTCGTCATCGTCAACATCAATATATGCAATGTCACTCATTTCATCAACGCCAGGTAAATATGTTGATCGAGTCACTGTATAAACAGATCTAGATGAACGACTCATGCCTGTAGGTAAATGTAGTCATATAAAAACCCTAAAACACAACAGACCACAATATTTATGTTTACATCAAGACAATGACCCACACCCCATGCCACACCCCAATGCAACGGCAAAATGAGACTTGATAATGGTGCTGAAAGTCTACTACATGCATCGTTTTAAATGTGAATACTGATTGACTGAGTTAAGGTTTTACATCCCACCCGACACAAAACAGGTCATTTTGGCGACGTTCTTCCCAGCCAACTCTTGGCTTAGTACTGAAAAAGTCAAAAAACTAAAACAAATACAACAAAAGCAAACATGCATCAGTAACAAAATATAGTTCAACATAAAATGAACCCACAAAAATAAAGCCAGGTTTGGTCACCACCTACGACCTTCGGCCTGGAAGAGAAGTTGGTCTATTCTGGAAGGAGTAGATAGGTAAGTCAGGAAGAAAACATATAAGGAAGTAAATAAGTAGGAAAGAAAGCATAGGGAAAGAAGAAAGTAAAGAACGAAAAAAAGAGAGAAAGTTAAGTAAACACACAAACAAACAATTTATATAGCACAGAAATCAACAACGTCCTATCGTTTGCGAGTGGGGAAACATGGCGGAGGGCGAGCAGTGTCGCCGACTCTACTCACCAGTGCATTCACGTGGGATCAAATGACGCTGCATTTAGATGACTATCGCTGCTCTGCGGAATAGCGAGGAGCAGTTTTCAGGAAACAGCGCCCAGAAAGAACGTCGAGAACACTGTAAAACACTGCGATGGCGGTGTTGGTTCGGTGGTAGCCAACTGCCACGATGGCGGTGAAAGTTCAATGGTCGCAACAACACCAGCATCTACGATACCCGCTCAGTTTTAGTAGATATGAAATACAGCCACAGACACCGTGAATTCTGCTCACATGCATGATTCAAAGCACAATATTTACCATGTGGCACGTTCACGTGTCAGCATTGCATCCTAGTTCTGGTAAACAACTAAACATCAGAATCGGACATCGGAACTTTTCGCCTAAATATCGGATCATTGGACATCGGCTGTTTTACCCGAATCGACCATTAGCTACTGAAAATAACAACCACCAGTACACGAAACCTTTACACCTCGACCATCTTAATTCCCCAGACTATCCGAAAAGTGGGCATCCTGTAACACCAACCTTAATGCCTGGTTTCCACCAACCACTAAGTTGCAGTTATTCCGAAGCCATATTGCTGTCCTACCATTGCTGGCGTTCCGTATCTGTTTCCGTTTCGAGAATATGCGACGGAATTGGATGGAAACCACTTTCGTAACGATATGCACCGACAGAGGAAATACAAGCGGTGCAACATCGATTTTGCATAAGGCAAATATGTTGCAGCCTCATGTACAGAGAAATGTATGATCATGATCACGAGTCATTTTGGAGATATTTTAGAATGACACTTTGCAATTTGACTACATATTGATGGTGATATCTCCGTTCCTATCCAAGGAGACGACATGCCACTCCCGAATATTATGGTGTGTCTGAGCGATTTTAACCGGTAACGACGATCAGGTGTGATGTATGGTACAAAATAAGTTTATTACATACAGCCTCAATTAGACGACTGTCGAAAACTCACAAATTGCAACAAACCGCCATTTTTTGTTGTCTTCTACTAGTTTACATAGACTTCATCTAATTACTGTGGTAATATCTCTATGCATAACTCATCAGTGTCGCTGATTGGTTCAGCAGTTATGGAATAACAGAAAAAATAGAAGTCAATCCTATTTCAACGGATGAATGGCAACTGCCGAATTTTGCCATTTACGGCTCGAATGAAACGGAATTTTCATACGTTTTTTTGGTAACAACGAAATTTTAGGACACCACAACAGTACTATGGCTCCAGAATAATGGCAACGTAATGGTGGAAACCAGACAATGACAGTGACGTCGACCAATGGTGTTCTCACTGTGCCAGCGAGGCTGCACACTGCCTCTAAGCCATGACAACGAAAGCACACATGGGCTAGACGGTGGGCCTAATTCCTGCCAATTCTGACAAACCAACCCCCTTTCGGGGCCAACAATTTCGACTGATGAACAAAACAGATAACTAGTATTGCATAAGCATAATATTCTGGACGTCATTCACCCCAAACTTCTTCACAAGATCAATTTCAAAAATAAAATAACAAAGCGATTGCTGTAGATTGGCAATCTCGCATTAGTACATCATTTTTTACAAGCAGTAGTTGGAGCAATATGTGTGGTCCAGTAATTAATTCAGCCGTATTTCTCTATTGATAAATTTATTTTCCACCAATATTGACGGAAAATAATGTACAGTCACTTTTGTATGCCGTGAATATTATATGTATGTCATCTGCTTGTTTTCGGTGTTCCACTTTGAGCCGTGAGTCTATGTTTAGGGTTAGTGTTACAGTTAGAGTTAGTTTTACAGTTATTTAGCTGTTGCTTTTGATTGACAACAACAGATAACTTAATTAGTGTTGTTGCGGTGGCAGGAATTTGCAACTCGGTCAGGTGTTTTTTTGACATGCCACTGCGATGGCGGAGCCAGTGGCGAATATCGGTTGGTGTTAAGGCCAGAGTAATTAATTGGAAACAGGTGGATGTAGCGGCTTCTTGATGGTTCCGGTTGCCCTGGAATGCGCAACTGCTCACTGCACGCGACTAAATGAGACCGTCGCGACAGTCTCAATAAGTACAGTGCCTAGCCTGTCCCTGCTGTCCCGGCAGTCCTGTTGTTTGCAAATGGGGAAATGGACGTGCGGGGGAAGGTGGGCGGTGTTGCCGACTGGACTCGCCGTGCGTTCACGCGAATGATGGACACTTCGCCTATGGGACACTTCACCTACTGGACAGTTTGCCTACTGTTTGGTCATTTCACCTACTGGACAGTTCGCCTATTGGACAGTTCACCTACTAGACATTTCGCCTACTACCTGGACAGGTCGCCTACAGATTGCTCTTCATTTTACGAACAACACTACCAGAGTAAAATAAAATCAGACGTGTAATATCTGTAGGCAAACTGTCCAGGCAGTAGGCGAAATGTCTAGTAGGCGAAATGTCTAATAGGCGAAATGTCCAGTAGGCGAAATGTCTCGTAGGCAAAATGACCAGTAGGCGAAGTGTCCAGTAGGCGAAATGACCAAACAGTAGGCGAACTGTCCAGTAGGCGAAGTGTCCCGTAGGCGAAGTGTCCAGTTACCCATTCACGCAGGGATCAAATGACGCTGCTGAAGTGAGGAACAGTTATCAGGAAACAGCGCATAGAAGGACCGCCGAAAACACTGTAAAACACCACGATGGCAGTGTTGTTTCGGTGGTAGCTAACCACCACGGTGGCGGTGAAAGTTCGGCGGTCGTAACAACACTAAACTTAATTACAGTTCAACTGAAACAAATGGTGCCATCTGGTGTAAGCCGATCTACTGCTAGCAATTTTGCCCCCCTCCCCCACAGATCTACCGCTAGCACTATCCAACATAAAATGTTTTGTCGACTTTCGTCTGCCATTCCCTTTCTTTCGCCGTCTTTAGCTGTGTTACGGCGTCTTTTTCCGACTTTCATCCGTCTTTAATAACTGAACGGAACGAACATATCTGATCGGAAAGACCCAACCGGCACACTACGTAGCAAGCATGGTAACGTTTGACCAAAGATCGACGAATAAAGGCTAACAACGTTACAAGGGCATGACAAAACATATACAGAATCTTGACAAAAACTGTTTAGATAAACAATCGATAATACAACCAATTTCATAACTACTACAAACACGTCAAAACTCGTATAGTAACAACCTAATACGTTGATAAACAACTTCATCCGACATACTCGAGGGATCATCATTCATACACAACCTAACAGTCCTCGAGAACGTCAAGAATTCACAAATTAAAAGTCCTCAAAAGAGCTAGTTCACCACTATAATAGTTACGGTATCACGGTGAAAGAAGTTAATGGGCGTGTTCTGAAATACGCTACAGAGTGCTTCAAAGTGCTACTGTGCCGTTCTTTTTATCATAAAGAACGGCAAAATAGCACTTCGAAGCACTCTGGAGCGTATTTCAGAACACGCCCAATATAATATAGTTACCATAACCGGTACCGCAGGAAAATTGGTTATTTTGCATAAGGTTGCTATATGCATATGTAATTAAAGATCATTAAAAAATACATAAGAAGAGATTGGACGACTGGAGCATGGATGTGGAGTTCTAAGAGTCAGCTTCTTTCCACTACTGCTACAAGTTACAAGTACAAGTTACAAGTTATAATATACCGTACTACAAGTACAACTACACAGTAAAGTAATTAAAAATGAACTCTTGGCCGTCGTAACTCCAAATTAACCTTCAAGGCCACCCGCCCAACGGATTCAAGAAAATTCCTGAGAATCAACATCCCTGAAATTCTCGGCGGAATTCCTGGAGGCTGGAAATGTTGAATATTTCACAAATTACCATTTTTCTGGATTATAATAC
>Ga0209780_1000964_pt1 | contig 17646 bp, 9 predicted proteins | sample WorMetexBAHAMAS2_FD_187384 | JGI IMG/M metagenome (GOLD analysis project Ga0209780, IMG submission 187384) | Marine gutless worms symbiont microbial communities from Max Planck institute for Marine Microbiology, Germany - Inanidrilus exumae... | ecosystem: Host-associated > Annelida > Digestive...
CGTTCGAATGCCGTCGACCGTTGATGGCGTTTACACGCATGCAAACGCGTGCGAAGGCATCAGTGAGAACGCTGCATTAATCCTGGACTGTTGACCGTTACATACGGCAGAGCGTTTTGGGACCGTATATCGTATCGTATCGCGATATTTTGTGCAGTATCGTATCGTATCCATCGTTTTCCCCCACGGCCGTATCGTGCCATCACTATGCAACTCAACACATTACAATGTTCAAAGTCCAGCACCAGGTGCACAACCAAATGTCAGCCCACCTCATCCAGCACATAATATTCAACTGTGCATTTACACAAGAGACAATTATCTAAACTTCGTTCTTATGAAATTAATAATAATAATATTATTAATTGGATAACAGACTTCCTACCTTGGTGTGATGTTTGATGAAAAGTTAATTTTTAGAGAACATATACAATTAGTGATGTGACGATTATTGAGACTGATATCAAAATCGCGATTTCTCAGGAAAATCAAACATGACTTGATTCTGATACTAGAGGGACTGGCGATCGGTGCAGGAGGTCACAGAATGGGTTTTACACCCCTTGAGTCTGATCATGCAGAGTGTGGATGAGTTTATCTCCACAAATGTGATCACGCTGAGTGCACAGGAGTTTATATCTTCAACTCCAAATTTTGGGGCGAAAAATCAAAATCGAATTCTTTATAAAACATCGAATCGAAACTGAATCAAGAGGAAAAAACACATCACATCACATCACATCACTATATACAATGTAAAATTAATATTGCCTACAAAATGGTGGGGCTAATCAAAAGAAACTTTATAAATCTTTCAATATCTAGCTTTGTTTTTGTGTACAAGAAGTTAGTTAGATCACAGTTGGACTACTGTAACAGTGTATGGACACCATATAGGAAGTCTGCTATCGAAACCTTGGAGAAAGTACAAAAGAAGGCAACTAAAATATTATCAAAAATCATTCATTTAAAATACTCTGATCTTCTGAAAATTTGCAAGCTACCAACGTTACATTATTGGCAAGTAAGAGGAGATATGACTACTGCTGTTTTCATTATGTTTGTTTCCGGATATTATACCAGACAGTTAATTCCAGAAGTTGGAACAAAAGGTTGTTTTCCTGAGAAGAGAAATATTGGAATACCGTACTGTCATTTCCTATTGCATGACACTATGCTGCGTGATGACTCTTTCAGAACTGGAACTTCTGACACTCCTGTCTGTGCATGTGGTCTGGAAAGAGAAACTGCTGTTCATTTTCTACTTTATTGTAATAGATTTCAAGAAAACAGGAATCTACTCCAAGATACTGTAACTGAGATTTCTGACTTATCAGCATGGAAGAAACGGTTACGTCTGTCTGAAGCTCTGTTATTGGCACCAATGAGTGACGATGTTACAAGCAAGGAAGAGAAGTTTATAAAGGAAGCATTGTTTGGGTTTATTGCTGAATTGAGTTTATTGATGAATTAGTAAGCCTAAGAACAGTCATTCCTGCCTATTTTAAGCACATACAGAACAAAGGTTAAATAATAAGGGGGATTTCCAAATGGGTATACTCCCAGGTAAAATACTGGCGACCCTTCATCCTCAATAGTTGATGACAGATTACATTTTCCATGTATATATTGTTGTCCTATTGCAAGAGCGGCAAAGTACAATGTTCCCCACCGGAATTTGCTGCCATTGCTTCTTACACCACTGAAATGCAATACAAGTTAATATCATGACGCAAAATTTACTACTTAAAACATGATTTATAGACAAGAACATGTAAACATCGTTGTTTACGTTAAATAATGTAAAGACTATTTAACACGAAAGTTTTTAAACAGTGAAGAGTCAATGTAACGTTTTCCAGTTACTTATTCGATATGGTAACTAATAACTAGTTCATTCACGGATGGGGATGGGTAACCTCTCACCCGAAGCAATGGTAGTATGGTACAGTATAAATTAACCCAGAAACGCCGTACAAGCATGTTCACATCTAAGCGTATTTCAGCTACACTTATGGAGCTAGCGCATATAAGAAAGAAAACAACTCAGCCTGATCAGTACAGTTCAGTTAATGCCCTTCCGTCTGAAGTCGCGGATCTGTTCAAACAATACTTGAACCAACCCAATCGTGTGTTTTACATAAAGTCGAATCAGCGCGTAGTAACTAGCCACATGGGCTGTAGCTATACCTCATACCAAATTTATACAAAGTATTCGAGAAAATTTTCTGGGATCCGAGCTGAACATTACAATCTATTAATTGACTATTAATTTTTTGCGTACAATTCTTAGTTGACTTTTGCCATTTTGTCTTTTGATTTTAACTCTTTCTTTCTCCAACTCCTAAACTCGTGTGCACCTACAAAATAAAGCAGCTTAAACTTAAAGAGAAGTGATCTGATTTTTGCATCGATCATGCAGACCAATGGGCACAAACATAACGGTTATCTCCCTATGGTGATGCAAAGCAGACTAATATTTGCTAATACTATGTTTTGTGTGCAAGTAGTGTATAAAAATGACACATAGTAGCAGCCAACACAACAAAATATATTACATCTTCCTATTCGACAGTCTACAAGATTATACCTTATGCTAGCAAAAAAATAATCCAGCAAACTAAGCCAAAAGTAGTAGATAATATTGAAAATGACATTATAAACCATTAAAAACGAGACATGTATTTGGGCCACATTGTTCTACAGTGATAAAACAGCTACCATTGCCAGCGCTGTCAACAGTTCATGGATCAGCAGCCAAAAGGGCACAAGCTTTATAGAATATGACACATTAACACAGGTTGGTTGGTTGGAGTTTAACGGCACTTTTAACACAACTTAGGTTATATCACGCCCTTAAGGTACAACTATACTATAAATATTAAAAAAATTAATGAGTAGTAATTCTTGGGGTAAGATAACAGAAAAAGAAAAATATAACAACAGTAGAGTTGGATTAAACAACGTGTCGCTCTAACGGGTCGTAACACGACTGGCCTGCCGCGTGCTGCCTCCTGGTGAGTTATGTTGCATATGCGCCGCGTTACAGACGACAGGTTGGTTGGTGTTTAACTGTGCTTTAAGCAATTTAGGCTATATCGTGCCTTTAAGGTAGAACTATACTATAAATATAAAAAAATTAATAAGTATTTATTCTTGGGGTAAAATAACTGAAAAAAATAACAATAACAGTAGATTTAGATAAAACAAGGTGCCGCCCTAACGGGACGTAACACGACTGGCACGCCGCCACGTTGGCAGGAAGACCTTGCTTCAATAAGATCCTCCACTTCTTAATTGTGGGTGCTGGCTAACACATGTCAACCTACTGAACGGCAGTGAAATTGTTGTTGAAGACGGGACCAGCTACAATGGCGTCAGGGGCTCAGTTTTGAGGTACAGACTCCAAACACTGCTGATCAGCAACCGCAAAGCGATCACTGTGTAACTGATATTTTAAATTTTTACTGAAACATCCACCGATCCAATCAGCAGATAAAACACATTGTTATCTGTTGATGTCTTTAGTAATTCAAAACATTTATGGTTAACAGTATTGAATTTCACAAGTTCAACCGGTTTATAGAATAGACTACAGTCAAACACTGTTAGCTCACCACCACTGGCCCAGTGACAGCAGAGATGAAGCTTAACGACAGAAAACACATGAGAAGTTAATCAACCACATTCTCATACTGAAAGGCAATGGCTGAAATGTATATCATGCTCATGCAGTGGAGACTGCCATCAGATTAATATGAAAATAAATTAGCCCCGTATGGGACTGACGGTTGACTCTTCGCAACTGACGTTTCTGCCAAGTTCAAAGCCACGTGACACAGTAGGACATCCTGCCGATCAAATTTAGACAGTGCCCTAGTTTAAGAATCTGCGGTCAGTTGCCAGCTGCCATTGTAAATGGCGGAGGATATAGCTTTTGAAAATGGCTGAATTTCCAACTTTGAAGGGCTCGTGACGTTGACCTTGAATCGGGTCATACTGCATACCGTCATGCATCACTCAATGACCTCTACCTACATGCCAAATTATTGAGATCGAAGAAACTTTTTGTGGACGGACACGTGTACGTACGTACGGACGGATATTTGAGAGCAGCTTTATAGGTCGACTCTGTCGAAGAGTCAAAGTAATTAGTGCTGGTAATATTTAACAAAATTTTCTTACTAAATGATGTAAATCCTCCGACTGAAGCTGGGTTTTAAATACTATCTGGGCATTTTAGATGATGGTGGACGTGGAGGCCATGAAAAGAAACTAATAAAAAGATTTCGTTTGGATACTATAAAATTTGTTTTTAGTAACAGGGTGGTTGATAACAGGAATTCGTTTTCTGCAGTGTGTTAACAGCTGCACGATTAATACGTTTAACAGGCATTTTCAGTTCATTTGGAGCCAGAATCCAGTCATCATCGATAATAAGTGTGATATTGTAGAAAGCAGGCTATATAGGCATTAGCCTGTGCTTACTTATACGATCATGTGGTGGTTTTGGTGAATTTTGTATTAACAGAAGACGGTCCTAAAATCTAAGCCAGGTCACAAATACAGAACAGGTCATGAATACATGCAAGATGGCGGTTTGTTTATGAACCTAACATGATGTTATCACTATTCGGCTGAAGATGAATGTCAATGGTAGCATGCATAATACAAAATGAAGCAGAAAACAAATTAAAAAGTAACTACTACTTCTGCACTGCTTGGTTGAAAACATGCCATGCTTCGACTATCGGTAAGTTCATATATTACTTAAGTTCATATATATGTAAGTTCATTTATTACTTGACAATTAACGAATAACTATACAACACCTTATAATGCAGCAGAAACTGATACAAACAATTTAAATCACACTAAAAGCGCGTAATTTCTAAACGTTTGTGCACTGTCTATTGAGCGAGTGAGTGACACGCTGCCATCAGTTCACTGTGATGTAGATGTACTAATACAAGCAAGGCCTCAAATAAAAGCCGGGCCTGAAATACAAGTATGGGATCTGATGCCAATGTAGTAATACAAACTCAGACTTCTATTTGAGGACTGACGGTAGTTAACTTTTCAAAACCAAAGTTATGTAGGTAAATTTCAGTTGGGCAAAAAACTACTGATGTATGTGAGGGGTCTTTTCAGCCAGTTTCTTGGCTATGGTTTCAAAGTCACATGACACAAAAAACTTGGACAAAAAAAATCCGGCCCGATAAGCTTTAGGTATTGTGCCCTAACTGAAGAATCTGTGGTCATTTGTCAGCGCCCATTATAAATGGGGGAGGAGATAGCCTTTGAATATGGTCAAATTTCCGACTTTCAATGGCTTGTGACCTTGACCTTGGATCGGGTCATACTGCATACCGTCATGCATTACTCGTCGACCTCTACCTACATACCAAATTTCATTGAAATCGAAGAAACATTTTGTGGACGGCTACTTACTGCCAACTTCAAAGTCAAGTGACACAAAAATTGGGACAAAAATAAAAAAAATCTGGCCCCGATAACCTTTAGGTATTGTGCCCAAATTTAAGAATCCGTGGTTATTTGCCAGCCCCCTTTGAAAATGGTCATACTGCATACCGTCATGCATCAGTCATCGACCTCTCCCTGTATACCAAATGTCATTAAAATCGAAGAAACCTTTTGTGGACAGACGGACGGACATTTGAGACCGGCTTTATTAGGTCGACTTAAGGTCGGAGGAGTAGACCTAAAAACTACCACAACCAAACAAACACCAAAATTGAAAATAGAAACTAAAATTAATCGTTGTTTAGTTGCTTCTTATGACATGGCCAGGAAACTGACTGGACATATTTTAACAACAAAGCACAGCTCCAGAAGGGAGCATGTATCAACTGATGGGCAGAGTGGTAACAAAACACGGGCAAAAAGTGAGCTTACAACGTGTCACAAAATATACAGTAACATTTACACAGCATATGTCTCTAATCAGCAGTGATGTGCAAGATACCTCTTTAAGCCTTCTGAAGATACAAGACAGCATCTTCAAGATACTTCTGTATTTACCTGCTCATTTGCACGTTTGTATATTTTACATAATGTTATTACAATAGTTATTAAATTACGTATTTTTCTACTAACTGCAGTGTGCTTGTCCATGACAGATGAAACATTACAGCAGACAACTGCAAGTTGCTAGTATTTTGGTAAAGGTATCTTGAAAAAGTATCTTCCAAAATTATCTTCACTTTTGCTGAGATACCTGTAGTTTCAAAAAGTATTCAAAAGATACAAGATAGAATGCTATCTTGTATCTTCAAGATACAAGATACTATCTTGCAGATCAGCACCTTACACAATATTGCTAATCAGAGTCAACAGTGTTCACAACCAGTAACACTGCAGCATAGAAATCTCCAGCAAATCTGCTTCTCCTATACCTCACCAACAAAATTAGAGCACCAGCCACTCAGAACGTTACCTTCCTTGCTGCTCTGACACAACACGGCAAAACTGTTCAATACATAAATTATAACATAACAAACTGAGCAACTGTTTATACACTGCCACTTATACACATAATCAACACAACAACCAGACAACAGCATTGCACATTCTGCTCTTATTTTACATAACTCAAATGGCACAAAACAAAAAACAACATAAAGTCAAAATGTTTGGTGAAGCCCATTAATGGCAACAAACCTACAATTACCTTCATCCATCAGCCATGTCTTCAGTTTTGTTACAAACATTACAAACATGCTTAGGGCAACAGTCACATCATTCCATATGACAATAATAATGCATGATAACAATAATAGCACGGGATCTCAGTTACAGAACAACCCTTGCCTCTATCATCGAACTCCCCCGAGGACTCCCGTGGTAGATGAAGAAAGGAGGAAACAGATTTTCTCTGGTTGGGGTCAGTGCTTTGAGTTTCCTTCAGTGCTTCAATACTGTTGGTTGGGTGACAAGAAGCAGGGATGCGATATGTGGGACTCTCAACTCCAGGGTTTAAAAAATTGGGACTCCTGACTCCAGTCCTTAAATATCCCCAGACTCCGACTCCGGGTTAAAGTCGGACACAGATTCCTGAATTTGTGCGATTGTGAGTACAATGTACTGAGTGAACAATGCTGACAGACAAATCCAATATTATTATGAGGTTATTTAAATCTCATTTCAGTCATATCATAAGAGACTGTGTATCCGTGGTTTGGTCTATTACACACTATCTATTATTTCATTATAATCTGTAAGATTGTGAAAACAGGTATGGTCTATACGGACTCTTTCTTTTTTAGCTAGACTCCGACTCCAGGATTTAAAAAAATTAGGACTCCAGACTTCAGGGACTCCGACTCCTCACCCCTGACACGAATGGCATCTGACCCATAAGCACCTGTGCCATTTTTCCCCAAACGGGAAGGAAGCAAAAACTAAGGTGGAACTGTCTAAGCACGTTCACCTGCAAAATGGACGTTAAAATGGAGATGACGGTGGTCTGTCAATCATACCATTAACAAAACCATAAAAAAATTCCACACTTGGCACAAACAACGATAACTATTACGTTGAAACATATGTTCACATACACGCACACACACAGATATTGGACACCTTGTCTGATGTTTTGGCACCATCATTAAGCAACATTATTTTAATTTTCACAGGAAATCTTGACAACTGATGTTCAATCCACTGACAATATGCTAACCTGTTTCAAAATAATTCATGAGCATGACGTACAGGAACTGAACAGATTTATGACAGTGTATATCGCATAGAAAAATTAGTCAATGTATTAATAACTGCCAACACTGATTCCACATAAGTTACATTGAGCCGAACTTGTTGTATTTTCACGCATGGTAACAGATCAAAGAAGTCTTCAGGTAGGTTGGGGTTTAACGGCACTTTCAACACAATTCAAGTCACATCATGTCTTTAAGATAGAACTATATTATAAATATTAAAATTTATCTTGGAGTAAGATAACTGAAAAAATAATAACAATAGTAGATTTAGACTGAATGAGTAAATTGTAATTAGGTAAATTATTTAAATGAAAAAAATATACTTCGTCTTAGATTTCTTTTTATAGAAATCATAGCTGATCATATAAGCTGACTTTAAAAATAAAATTTACGATTGGTTTGTTAATGCAGATTTAGCAGCTTTATCTGCTTTTTCATTACCTGGAATACTAGATGACTTGGTAACCAGCAGAATATAATATTAAAAAAGTGAGTAAAGAGATTGTGATATTTTAAGAGAATTTGTATGGTAATGGGGTGTTCAATTTTTTGTTACCAATGGAGTTGACTTGAGGCAAGATAGAGTAGGGTTTCTAGATAATGTTTGTGTTGTTGTTTGCTGAGTTCATTAAGGGCTAGAAGTATGGCTTACAGGTCAGCAGCATTATGGAAACTGAATTGGGAAGTCATTTGGTAATAATGTGAGATTTTAAGACAACAGCAGTTGCAGTATAATTATTTTGTTTAGAGCCATCTGTAAATATTGGGATATGTTGTGGATACAGACTTCGTATTTCATGGTGGCAGATTACATTCGAAGATAATGCCTACACTGTTACAGCCTTGACACCTTAAGTTGTGAAATAACTGAATCATTCTTACAGAACTATCGCCAGCAGCTACTAACACTTTACACTTGTGTAAGGCCACAGACTGTTGTATATACAGCTCACATCATTATCATACATACAACGGACTTCTACTAATTCACTAACACAGTACTCTGAAGTATAGAAACAATTTCAATTGCAAACGTTAACAATATATTAACCAGATTCGTGAAACTATATCAATACACTTATCACTTGCAAATTTTGCTGAAGCTCTGTACAAGTAACAACTGTTATTATTAGTTGTAACCAGGGGTTATTACATAAGCATTGAAACAAGTCCATGTGAACTAACACACTTTACTGCTCAAGGCACTTAAAAATAGTTATGGCTCATGTACTAGATGAGCATAACACAACGTGTATTCATAACCTGATGTGATGTGACAATATTTCAACACAGCATACAGGTTATGCAGTGTTCCCAGTCTCTTGGTTACAAAAATTTCCAGGACTTTCGAGGACCCAGAGGCATTTTTCCAGTGTCATACGCCAGCGATGTTTAAATATAAAGACAAACAGCAGTTATTATGGGGTCCGGGGCAGAGCCCCGGCCGCAGTAATTTTTTTCGTATATACAGATAAAATCTAAGCGAATTTTCACAAATGTTGGCATCTGCACCTGCATCACTGTATCCGCCTCCCACATTATAGCCTAGAAAATTCTAGGACTTTCCAGGACCTTGCACTAAAATTTCCAGGACTTTCCAGGACCAAACCCATTTTCCAGGACTTTCCAAGGCCTGGACATTTTACAAAATGTAATCTAGGACTTTCCAGGAGGCGTGGGAATCATGGTTATGTGACAGGGCTGTGATGTGGATGTGTAATGTGCACTTCTATCCAGCACGGACAAGCAGTAATGAACTGACGAGAGTAGTCACCACCCCAGCCCTTTGCAAAGCTCACCTGAATTGAATAATGTCCACATGAAAGTTCGTCCAGTGCCAGCTTCATTATCAGATCTCTATCAAATGCACACAGGCAGTGACCAGGAGGAACCCGCTGCACCGACTGTGAACAGGACAAACCAGGCAGAGTGGAAAATGAAGGTGAGCAAACAAACACAGGATATTCAGAGATGTTGTACAGCCATACATGACCCGACTCACGACTCATAATTACTCCTCGGCCAATCTTTGCTCGAGTCCTGCGTACAGCTGTCTTGTCAATGTCAGAAAGTTTGTGACACTGAAATATCGGTATATTTTGTGATGCCTGCTGCTGCAGTACTGAAAGTGACATTCCATCACACAGAGGTAGATCCTGATAAACGTTCGTCCAGTTATTCACCACTGAGAACTGCTGGCCGACACGATGCCGAAATTCCCAGTATGCTATGTGACACCAAGCAGAAGTGTTTTTCACATCACAAATGTCATTAGCATCAGTAATTGAGAAGTCATCACAGAGATCTGTGTCACGCACAACAGACAGTTATTGTAAGACCAAAACAAGAAGTTAAACAGCAAATGATCACTAATGTGGACTAGACCACCTACTGCAAGGTATTGTATTCACACATTCTCCTTCCCTTCTGCCAATTGAGTTTTTGGTTTAGAGACATACATACACCCTAAACCAGCGGTAACACATCATGCTTCAACCTCTGCTTTCTGCATGATATTGTACACCACTTCTGCTGCAAGCAAAACCACTGTTCATTGCAACAAATCACATGACTCTGTTGACTTAAGCTACTGCAGACCTCCAAGTGTAATATTCTTTTATTCCACGACATTAAAAAACCTTCAAATTTCAGGATAATTTTTTAGGATGGTTTGTTGGTTAGGAGATTGGCATCCCCTTTCAGCACAAAAATTAGGCTATATCTGGACAAGGTCTTGGGTGCAGATTTAGTTCCGCTAGGTTAACGATGGCCAACGATACAGACCCAAAATGGGAAAGGATGGGAAGGCTCAGGTTATTATGCTAGTGCCTACAACAGGGTAGAAACTAACCAACCACCAAAAGACCTATTTATCAGTTCAATGTGATAATAACAATAATTGCTGTTCTTCAGTTCCTATAACATATCAGTGCCTAACGACTCTTGTTGTATAATATCTTTGCTGTGTTGGTCTGGAGTGGACTTGGAATGCTTCTCTTGAATATAATCCAAAAGAAGCATCTGGGGGACCTCACAACCACGGTACATGACCTGCCCCTCCACCGCCACCCCAATATTTTTCAGGACAATTTTCAGTTATGAACTAAAATAAATATAACTAAACCACACAAAAACTACCCCCAAAATTCAACTCAAAAAGGCTCACAAGGGTATATAAGTAGTTAAGTACTAAAACATGGTAACAAATCTAGTAACATTTGTAAACAGAAAAATAAACTAAACAATAAACAGCTGTAAACAGAAAAAAAAATAAAACTTTTAAAAAATTCTGATGGAATTTCAGAATATTCAGGGCAAATTTATTTATGTCAGATATTTAAGGACAAGTAAAAAATTTCAGGAATTTTAGGACAAGTGAGAGGCCAGTGCCACTCGGTAATCTCTGCCTTCATTGTAAGCTCTGCCCAGTGATACAGCACTTCAAATTAAAAACTACACATCAGTTATTATGTGAATAATTGTATATCTTGTCAAGTGTTGCTACGAAAAGCCATTTGGGTGAACAATAATTTTAAAATATTGCAACAAATATGTTAACAAACAAAGCACTACTTTTGACTTATTTTGAATAAAGGCAATGACAATGTACTAATCTGTCACAAGGTAAAGTTCTACTGTGCACAATGTTGCTACCTGTGACCATCATTACAGGCACAAAATAAATCAGTTCTATTAAAGATGTTAAATCAAGTCAACGTGAAAACAACAAAAATACAGAAGTCGCAGACAACTAATACAAAACATAACACACCTGAAGAAAAGCATTCAGACAATTGTTTTTCAGAAGGAGCAGGTGACACATAAGGAGGTGGTGGAGATTCTGCATAAAGTAAATCAGAGTGATCTACAATGCAACACATATAGTAATAAAATTAGCCACGTATGGGACTGTCGGTCTACTCTTTGCAACTGATGCTTGTGCCAAGTTCAAAGTCACGTGACACAAAAACTAGGACAAATCACAAAAAAATCAAAAACCCAACTGGACAAATTTAGATACTGTGCCCTAGTTTAACAATCCGTGGTCCGTTGCCAGCTCTCATTGTAAATGGCAGAGGAGATAGTTTTTGAAAATGGAAGGATTTCCAACTTTCAAGGGTCCGTGACCTTAACCTTGGACCAGGTCATACTGCATACTGTCGTGCATCGCTCATCGACCTCTACCTACATGCCAAATTTCATTTAAATTAAAGAAACTTTTTGTGGACGGACAGACGTACGTTCAGACAGATTCACTTGAGACCGGCTTTATTAAGTCGAATCTGTCGAAGAGTCAACCTAAAATAGCCATAATGCTCTTGTAAAGACTCTGATACAATACATGCTTAAACAGCCTGAGTGCCCACATCTCTTGCAAATTGTGCATATTTGCAAGTGCATCAGAGAAATTCAGAAAATCACTATTATAGTTGATTTTGTATGGTATTCAAAATGTACCTCTACATGGCCCAGAATTTAACCAAACTTTCTAGAAAGCTTTAAAGGTGATATGCAACGATTTTTTAACCAAATTGATTAAAGTAGTTTCTAGCTGCTTACTGCAATATCAACCCGTCTGTGCAACAAATTTTGATAAATTATGCCGTAAAATGTTTAAAAAAGTACAAGTTTATTGGTCTTTTTGGTATAGTAACTATAGTTATTCTTCGGCTGTTTCAGTCTTGTGTGACATCATACTTGTTTTGTTTGCATTGTTATGCGTTTGAGATTAGACAAGAAGTTATTTATTTTACCAGTTTATGTTTTACGAACCTATTTCTACGTCATTATGCCTAAGTGTTGTGTTATGTCTCACTCAACACTCCAATAGCCTGTTCCCTTGTTTGTTTTCCTGGTATAACGTCATCACTTGCAAAAGTAAACAAATCATCGGGTGCGCACTTTCTGGCACTTGTCCTAAAATTTCCTTAATTTTTGATGTTCCTTAATATTCAAATAGATTTGCTTATATTAAAGACATACCATAGGCAATTTACTTAACAACCAAAAAATCATTGCATATCGTCTTTAACAGAATCAACCAAAATCACATCATTAGCAAGAATATTTCAAAAACTGATGAAGAAACTGTACACAACATATCTGGCCCTATAAAGCTGCCATGTCTGTCTGTCTGTCTTCTGGATTTTTGAAAAACGTGCGGACCGATTTCCATGAAACTTTTCATGGTTCATAGGGGTCATATGTAGACGTGAATGGAAAATTTCGACCCTTAATGTGTAAAAATTCGGAAAACGGTGCAAAGAAATTGCTGATTTCGACAAAGTATGTGGTTGACAAACGGCACGGGGCCACCGCACTGGCAGCACGGGCAATGCGTGCCGGCCTGTGGTGCGATTTTGAGAAACGGCACCGGGGCAGCGCGCGTGGGACAACAGTGGCGAGCTATAGGCGCGTGGTGTAATGGATGGATCGAGTGCCTCCAAGCGCCGCAGGCGCGAGGAGTAACCGGCCTTCAGCTGGGTAAGCCGCTAGTTTACAATAAATAGTTGAGAACATAAATCAGTTATAATTCAGTCCAAATTGGAACAATACAACAACCGTTATGCGGACATTATTTGGCGATCAATTTTGGTAATTTTTTTGGAAAATGACCCCTTATGGTAAAATTTCTTAATTCTGTTCCAAACTTTTTCACCACCTCACCGATCAACGTTGTTGTGTTGAAATTTCGTGACATATGTCCAACAGGAAATCGGTGAAATCGTGTGTTTACCGAACAAAAAAGCAAGATTTCGGCTGCCTCTCAAACTGTTGCTACTGCGCATATCGCACCCAAAATCTGCCAGAGCCCGACAACGTGCTGACAGTGCTCCAGATTTCATCCAAATCGGTTCACTTTCAGCAGAGTTATAGCCGAACGCTGAACACCGTGTTTGCCCGTTAGAGTATTTCCACGATAGGCTCTTTGAGCTTATAATTATGTACAAAACATATACTGGCAATACAGTAAAATGAGATAACAAATAATGTAGCCATCAACACAACTGCATATAACTTCTCAAATGCAAAAAATTTGTTTTATATGTAACCAGCGGTGCTCCCTCCCACCTACGGCATTAGGTTACTCCTCGCATCGATCGCTGCGGCGATCAATTATCGCGCTTGGACTGTTGTGCCTGCCGCCCGCTAGTTCCAAATGGCCCAATGGAACTCGACACTCATTTGCAGCAGCGTATATAGACCGCACTAACTGGCCGATCTCCATCCACAGAGTATAAGGAACCCATATGCCAAATTTGGTCCAGATCTGCTCAAATCTGTGGCCATGGAAACAGACAAACACACCGATTGAGTTTCATGCATAAGATAAAGGTAGCATATAAAGTATATTACCTGGCAGAAGCTGACAACTCCAATGATACGGATGACAACATATGGCTTGACTGTTCTGTAACACTCCATCATGTCCATGTTTGTTCTGACACCACGGCACAGACCGTATTTCACCATTATGTTGGAGCAAAGGCCATCGCCATAGTCGACAACATGTAATGTGAGGAGTGACATGTGCAGAGTTGTCTAACAATATACACTCACAGGTGTGACCATCTGTGCCACCATTCTCCACAGCCGACACAAGCACGTCGAGCTGATGGTCATCTAGAAGTTCCACTACAGATTCAACAGCTGCATCTGCCTCAACAGTCTCTCCACCAGAATCCACTAGACATCTGGTGAGGCGCCGTGTTGATGCTATACGACGCCAGGCTCGCAACATAGAGCATTTGTACACAGCAGGCTTGGCACATGAAACAACGGGTTGCTGTTTATTCCAACAGGCTTAAAAAGAAACAGTCAACGAAATATATGTGCTGCTCCAATGACAAGCCGCACACCGTCACCATGACTCCTGTGAAAACATTAATATGCTTCATTCATTACCATTTACTACATCTGTCTATACATACATACATACATACATACATAAGAGTTTTTTGTATAGCACATATAAATTTGATATAGTCACTATGTGCTTAAATGCAGTGTATTTCCATAAAGTGTTAATGACTTACCTTTATGCTGCAAAATGAACAAGGCAGTCAGAGAAGTAAGGTCTTAAAAATTGGACAAACAGTGTTGCAGCATTAATGCAGGCTAATAAATTAATTGGTAGGATAAAGCATAATTTTATAGATAGATCTAAAGCTACTGTTCAAACTCTTTACAAAGGTCTCGTCAGCCCACATCTGGAGTACTGCATCCAGGTGTGGAATCCACGTTTGGCTGAAGATATTAAATTAATAGAGGGTTCCAGAAAAGTGCCACGAAACTGGCCAACAGTATTGCAAATTGGAAATATGACAGTGATTAGGGGTCTTGATTTTCTCAAAGCCATTGTGGATGGTTGAGTCTATAAAGGTCAGTATCTCATACGTTTGTAGGTTATCTCATTGTAGGTTAGCAACGCAGTGATGACATTAGCAAACAGCTGTTGGGTTTTATCTGTTATCTCTTCATATTTTGTTTCTGTTGGTGTTAATTAAATTAGGCATTATTATCTTTAGAGTTAGACCGATATCGTATATCGGTGAGTATTCATTCACTGCACTGGCGTATCGGCGAATACGATATATCGGTATGCGTATCTCCGCCGATACCGAGCGTGATAATAATCAGCAGTAATCTGACTCGGCGAGTGAAGCAAGCATACGGCTTGCATTGACAGATCGTGAGAACAAAATGTGGCCTGTATTTCTAACCGCGTTTCGTCATGCAGACGTGCGCAGCGGCAGCGAGACACAGCAGACATCAAAAGGCATCCCACCGCCCACACGCTGCGCTGCGTGGTGGTCCAACTGATAAGCCGGGCAAACGTTTGCCGGTATCGCGGGCGTGTGAACTAAAAGCGACAGACTGAGAGTTGAAATCTGACACTCATTGATTGCGAGGCCAAGGAGCAGACGGGACCACCTGCAAAATGTCAAGTCACCCGTGACACTAATTGCCCTCTTCCCGTCTAACCACCACCATTCCCTTTATGACGGCGGCTGACGCCGGGAATGGCGAACAGCGCGTTGACGACGAACAGCCGGACTCGTCAACCAATTTCTCGCGTCGGCTGAGCCTGATGCCAGTGAGCAGAACTCCGTGGAGATGGCGATCGAGCGATTCATCTCCCTAACTCCAGTCGACCGCAGCAAATTTCCAACAGCATGCGACTGGTGGCGTGAAAACCACCACCTGTACCCCAACGTCACACGTGTTGCGAAACGCTACTTGTCTGGCAGTCTGCGCCACCGACATCCGTTAGTGAGCGTCTGTTCAGCTCGGCGTCACGCGTGTTTACTGACAGACGTAACAGGCTGGGTCCAAAAAAAGCTGATATGCTGCTCTTTATCAAGCATAACTTGCCTCTGATCAGTTTTAGATACTGAGTACTCAGGACATGACTAAGTGATATAATTCAAAGTTAACTCACCGTATAGACCTACTTTGCAAACTGCAGTGTTTAGTTAGTATTTTGGCTATTAAACGTAGAGTGACAGTTGTTGTGTTGACTGCCGATGACAGATCAAAGGCACCCGCCGCCGTTTATATTAGTTAAGGCGGCGTCGGACGCCGTTAATCTTCAGTCATGCCGTAGTATTACGTTTGCTCACTAGCTCACTAAGCATATCGGTATCGTATCGTATCGGTATCGGTTTACAGCAAAAAATCGGTGAATCGGTATCGGTTGAAAATGACGTATTCGGTCTAACACTAATTATCTTTGGCCATACCAGTTACCCACTAACACAGTCGCACAGATAGCCCAGATCTTTGAGCCCAATACTGTATTGTGGACATTCCACACAATTCAGCCATCTTGTTTTCTCTGACTTTTACTTTTTTGTATGTTAAACATTTGCATTTCGTGTATTTCTGGTGAATGAACCTATATAAAGAAGCCTAGGTACAGGTGTATTTCGGTTGGTGAAAACAATGGATATAGCACAGATAATGCAAGCTGTCCATCTAGTGCCTAAATAGCTTGGTGCCAAAGAGTCTTGGGTGGTCTTAAATGTGATCCACTATGGGCAAGTCGGTACGATTACTGGACAACTTGCGGATACACCAACTCCCAGACTGAAAACTCGCAGACTAGTCATCTTGCAGACTGTTAGGTGAAATGTTCAACTATAAGCGACGGCTTACTGTAGTTTACTTCCACACTAGTGCCGAAATATCTCGGTGCCGAAATGTCGGGTCTGAGGTGTCCAGTTCCCGAAAATCAACATAAAACATGTACAAATAATATTGAAATCTACGAAATTGAGTATCTAAGCCTGGTATGAAGATTAGTGGGTGCACGATATACAGACCTACTGTATCAGCTAGTGTTAGTAGGGTTTAGTAGGATCAGTAAAGTGAGTAGGATTAGCATTAGGTTCAGTTCAGAAATGGCCGGGGGTAAAATGTGGATCTGCCAATGTTGTGAGGGGTAATTTGCAGATCCAAAACTGCGGATATTACGTTGATCATAGGGACACATGAAGTTTAGCGGTACTCATAGGAAATGCATTGAATATTTAACGGCATTGGTACCTTTGGCCTTGTCTAAAACGTGCCGGGACGCCGGGACAGTATAACAGGCGGAGACGCCGGCAGAGACGCCGGGACAGTCGCGACGCTGTACTAAGTGTGACCGTCGTCCAGAGAGCAATTACCACAATCCAAGCTAGGACGACGTCGCCGCGTAGAAGCCGTGACAATAGACAGCCATCTGTCCAGCACTAGATTCTTTTAGGACTATCTGAAGACGCGCTAATTCGCGCGGTCTCTATAAAGGATAATAACACGTGTTGGTTAATGTTACTGTTAGAATTTATAAATAAAACTATAACATAAATAAAACGCTAAACATCAGCCACGTTGGAACAAAAACGCTCTTACAGCGGCTGTC
>Ga0209780_1000965_pt1 | contig 17646 bp, 11 predicted proteins | sample WorMetexBAHAMAS2_FD_187384 | JGI IMG/M metagenome (GOLD analysis project Ga0209780, IMG submission 187384) | Marine gutless worms symbiont microbial communities from Max Planck institute for Marine Microbiology, Germany - Inanidrilus exumae... | ecosystem: Host-associated > Annelida > Digestive...
ACAGACAGACGACAGACGGACGGCCGATAGCATATAGCAAACGTAACGTAATACGTTGACGTTTGCTAAAAATGGAACTGAAATTAGTTTATAGGAATAGAATATTGGAATAGAATTAAAGTCACGGAACTGGAATATCACTGTAGTGTACACGCCCCACGCACTTGCAGCCAGGTAAGTACCGAGTGACACTACGTTAGCGCTGTTGGTGTCGCTTGCCCACCAAGACGCCGATCATCAGTGTGTTATTTTCGTCCATCAACTCGTTAAATGCCAATAAATCAGTCGGTGTGAGAATTTTTTTGCATGGCGTAAGCAAAAATAAACTGCTACAAGATCTACGAGACTACAACAATAATAGAAATAATACTGTCAACAGTTTATGATCAGAATAAAATCCAACTAGACAGGCCCTTACTCGAGGTTGCGCCGACTTATGACTTTTACCTACAAAGTTGACCTAGATTAGGTCAAGATGAACCACGTCTATATATATAAAGCTGCCGCGTCTGTGTGTGTGTGTGTCTGTCTTCCGGATTTCTGAAAACGTGTGGACCGATTTCCATGAAATTTTTTCATCGTTTATAGGGGTCATATGTAGACATAAACGGATAAAAAACATCCGGAAAATTTCGACCCTTAATGTGTAAATTTTCGGAAAATGGCCCACTTTGAGAAAGTCCCCACGGGCGACGCACGCTGGCTTGCCCAATGGCCTGCGGTCCCAGTTCGCGAGCTCGCCTGCGCCGTGGGCGGTGGTACGACAGCGGCACGGGCCAATCGAGCGCGGGCCTGGGAGCGTGGCTTGTAGCCTTCCATGCGGGACCGTCTCAAATGCTTTTGTGCTCCTGAGTCCAGTTTAGTGGTCCCCTTTCCGGCCGGCCTTTGGCAGGGTCAACGCTAGTTGTAGATCAAAAGTCGTTTCGCGTTTGAAAGTTAATTATCGTACAAACGCACAGCAAACCGATCACACTAAAGTGGTTGGTGAAAGCCTTAAAAAGTTATTAAAAAATTTAAACGCTAGAAACGCTAAAAAGTGAGAAGAATAACAAACGTTAAAAGTTTTTACATCTCTGGGCAAAAGTATCAAACGAGTCTGGGCATCAACATGAACACAGAAAAGTCCTAAGTTGTTGTTTCCAAAACGTGTACCAAGATGAATTATGTCGTGTGGTGCGGCAGCCACATGTAGAGGCGGCAGCATGGAAAGGCTTTACTGCTGACGACGAAGCGGTTGACTGGAGGTTTAGGCCCCGCCCCTATGCAGACGGTAAGGGTCCGTTCACCCGTTCACGGCCCGTAATTACGGGCGTCAAAAGCTGCCTCATGGACTGCCTCCACGTACTATTGACCGAACCGTTTCTTCTGAGCTACTCGGTTTTTGTTTGTATTTTTCTTTGTTTTTTTTCGTTTCTGGGCCGTGCGCTAGATTAAGCTGGCCATCCCGTCAGCTTTTGAGCGCACGTTAATCTACCGTATCGTATCGTATCGTCGCCAGTCGACGCGGTTGTCTAAAATAACACTCCTGTTGACGGGTCGGGTGCACATGCACCGATATAAGATGCTAATGACAGTCGTTCAGGCAGTTCACAGCTTCTTCCGTTAAAACTGCAGTCTCCTACTGAGTTCTGAATCGTGCATAACGTTGTCAAACAATTATTCATAGTTCTAGAGCCTTAACTCATGGACTCCTATATAATAGCAGTATATAGGACTCCATACTTAACTGGTCAGAAATATCACTGCGGGTTGTGACAGCGGGTCGCTGAGTAGGGATGCACGCGTCTGTACGATAACAGTCGTGTACACGTTTACCAAAATTTCGCGATAGCGGCAATGTCGCTAAGATATGAAGAATCAACGACAGCAGTCAAGAGCACAACGCGAGATTTACGCGACTTAACGCAAAACTAGAAAAACTGTCCTTGATCGAGGATCGAGGTCAGACCGACCGCGTTATTGCGTTACCACGCCCATACGCGCTGAACATTGAACTATGAGTACGACCTTCACTTTTAATCCCAGGCGAGCTATGGTCATGACCCATACACGCACAAAATCTCAAGTTCAAAGGTCAGTCGGCTTGAAAAGACAGAGTAGAAACAAACGGACGATTGCTTTCTTACTTTCCCAGCTAACGGGGTCGGTAATTAAACAACTATACATGTCGCAACTATGATGGTTGCAACGTAATGGCCGCTGAAGGGTGGGTCACAATGAGCAAACGGATCTCAGTCGTTTCTGGGTCAAAGATCACAGAAAGTAGGTCAACTTTTAGTGGACACGTTGTAGATTGACACTAGCATTTTTGTTTGTCGATGCACGTTTCGTTCCAGAGATATGCGGTGCCGAGTGCGGAAGACGCGAAAAAGTGGTCAAAGATTAAATGTTTTTGCGCCCCAAATTTGGGGAGGGCCCCAAAAATTTTTGGGGCCTTTGTAAACAGACACCACTTCCGACCTACTGGCCAAGTTTGGCTGAGATCCTATGACTGGTCTTTCATCTATGCTGACTAAATAAAAAATCAGCGGTAAGGTGTTACATCGCGACTGAGAACCATCTGCGTTTTTAATGGCCGCCGCATTCGTGTTAACGTTTAGTTAACGTTGACACGTTTCCGTTTACTAAATTACACGATTGGCACATCTCTACCGGTGAGCCACCCCGCTAGCCAGCCATTCGGCCGGAAACTGAGCCATACCTGCGGCTGAGTCAGCGCTTCAGATCATGGCGTGTTACGGTGGCCGTTCAAGTTTTCGCGCGGCGCGGCACGGATGGGGCACATGCGATGGTGAATGACCAGGCACTGCCCACAGCCTAGTGGCACTGAGTACAGTACAAGTTTCCGTTTCGCCGCGTGCGTGCAGGAGAGGAGTAAGCATAGAACAGCGAAGCGTCTAAGCCAGCGTGTAGACGTCGCGTTTGTTCGTAGTAGGTCTACATTGTAGCGGTTGACGAAAACGGTGTGCCAACCAACAAAGCGGGATATTTTACGGACCCGCACGGAATGGATGTGGATTGATTCGGTGTGAACGTTGTGATCAGCTGGAACAAGGAACGAAAGCTCAGTCGGATCTGTCACTTCGGACCAAGGAGCTTTAAAGCTCCTCGCTTCGGACGGATTACAGTCAAATCGGCGACAAATAAAATCGCCGACAGTCAGTATTATACGGTGGCCCGTTAGTGCCACGAACTTTTTTTCTGATTTGGTTTCTGCTACTTTTTATTTTTGGTTTCTGCAACTTTTTATTTTAAAATAAAAAGTTCCAGAAACCCAATGAGAAAAACAGTTGATGGCATTAACGGGCCACCGTAGTATTGATCGGCGACTAGTATCTCGCTGACAGCACAAAACTAGAAATGTGGAAAACGGGGTGGTTTGGGATAGTCATGGGTCACTCAAGGTCATTGGCAAATAGCACCATCATTGTTTGATTATAAACGTGCGATCGTGGAAGCGTAATCTAAAGTAATAAAGTTTGAAGTAAACGACGTAGGCAGCGATGACACTACGTGATCGGTGTCAGTGTCAGGCAGTGTTAGAAACAAGCTAAAATTGGACGCAGGTTGCGGCAAAGTTTACGCATCGCCTGAAAAGCATCGGGCATCTCAGTAAGCGCCAATTTCTTTGAAAATTAAGCTATGAGCGCATGGCGTCGCCCGCCTACAAAGCATTTCACGAGTCTCACCCGTGTCGCCTGATGTCTTTAGTATTACCGTCACCATCTGATAGAGCTAGTGCATCCGAATTCCTATTAGCCTTCCATAGTAACCATGCCCCTATCTGGCATCGTTTTTGAGATATAGTGAGATTGGTGGAGAATCGCTTATTTTATAACGTACCCCACTTGTAGTTGGCGCCCCTTTGGGGAATTTCGCCAGTATCGTTTGCACAGAAAACGAGAGTCACTATAGAGTTGTATGGTGTTGTTTGCATTATGATATGTTTAGCCGTTTTGCCAGAACTCTCGACTTGTGAGATACAGACACTCAGACAGAACAGACGGACGAACTAACAGGAGCCGGAGGTCTACCAGTTCGTATCGTGTTGTTTGAGAATTGAGATGCGGGCAAAAAGGATTACCTGCGCCCGTCTAATCACATTGGATAGGATTTGGATATACCGCACCGCGGTAGCATAGCGTCATGCGCTATAAATTGCTGCTGGCGGTTACTAATTTATTGTTTTCAATTCTGGTCTGCTTTTTGGTCACGGTCCGGGTCTGCCATCCCACCAGCGGTCGAGCTCGTTTTCTTCCAGTGACCTTGAACTTGACCTGTAACGCTCCACGTTCTAAACTGACCTACACTCCGTCCACTTTTCCAGATTTTTAACGTTTAGTTGATCGTTTTACGCAGGCAACTGTAAGTGTTTTGCAACCTTGCTATGCTGCCAATGTTTTATGTAAATGTAACCTATGTTTTATTGATAGATAAATAAATAAATAAAGTGGTTTATTGTCATCGATTTGATTTGCAGCCGTTCAAACGCGTTTCGGAACGAGAGCTTTGCGTGTGCGTTTTGCCTACTGAGCTGCCACGTTCACTGGGCGAGTTCGCGTCACGGTTGACCGCCTCGGGGGCTTCTGGCGACGGCCGCCGCCGCCTCACGTCGACTGCGGGTCCTCGGGGGCCAGGCGGCGGCTGCGTGCCAACACAGCAGCGACGAATGCCGTACAGAACTGAATAGAAGGCGTGCGAAGACGACGTACATGCGTACCGCAGTTTGACTGGAGCTGAGTGGAACCTACTTCTACCGAGATTGAAGTCTTGTGCGTCGACGGTGGAAGATCTAGCTGTGGAAGGTTATGGCGGGCTGTCCGTCGCATATCGTCTGTCTGTTCGTGGCTACATCGGGACAGAATGGTGAATCGCTTGGATGCGATGAGGAACAAATAGTTGTGTTCGCCTACGCGCTTATGGACGTCGCTAACAACAAGGTAAGCGGGCGCTGCGAGATAAAAAATACGGACTATGCACCATTCTATCGTCGGTAATATGATACTATTTGAGACCTAACTAAACATGGTGTGGTTCTAACGGGACGTAACACTACTGGCCCGCAGTCGCGTGCTGCCCCTGGTGAGTTACGTTGCATTGTCAGTGTTACAGACGACGACGACGACAGACGCCAGCGACCAGTCAAAGTGCAGTGATGCGCTGCAGGATGGCTCATTCCATTCGTTGATAAACGTGTGGGTGGCAGGTAAAACTGTGTGATCCGTCTAACACGTGCCATTCGATAACCCCCGCACTTTCACCCCGCAGTTTACCCGTTGTCACACCCGCATGCCCGCATTTTATCCATAACCGGGCGAAGTTTTGTGATCAGCGTGTCTGTATGTCTGTCTGCCTGTCTGTTTTTTGTCTGTCTGTCCCCTTGCATATCTCAAAAACACTTCAGCAAATTTTCTGTAATGTTAACTGTGTTCGTGGCTTGGTCATCCTGTGATGACTGTGCGACATGTTATGTACTTACGGATTTTATGGATGAAGTCAAGTTTTCGTGTAATGGAGGGAATAGGCCAGAATCAAAGACAACACCGCGTATGATTTGTCCAGTTGGCCAGGTGGCGCCACCGGAGCGAAGTTTGCCATATCCGACCGACTGCATCTTGTTCAGATAGTGGTACATTTTCTGGTTCTGATAACTTCATGCTCAAAAATTCACGTTTCATGAACACGACGACGTTTGAATGTAAGAAGTAGTTGTAGAAAGTTCTGTGTATTTTTTTCAGCGGCTATCGGATCGTCTCGATTTATTTATATACTGTATGTTTCATTTTCTAATGTAATTTATCTGTATTTGAAATGTACCTTGCATTTTTTCCACACCGGCCGCAATCGCGAGGGTACGGTTTTTACCTGCATTTGTCTGTTTGTTTGTTTTTCAGTACGGTATTTCAAAAACCGAAGCAGCTAGGATCACCGAACTTGATATAGAAATGTTCTACGACGAGTCCTGAAAACGTCATTTATTTTGGGATCATGCTCTTCCGGTTTTTTGGATGAAGTCATGTTTTTCAAAAGGTCAAAGGTCATAAATGCATTTCCGGCGTGGGTCTTTGCACTCTTATGAGTGCTGGCTTCTTCTTGTTTAGCCTATATTGCGAACTGTGTATGTTTGAAAGTGTGTCAAAGGGTGGATGTAAATGGCCTATTCGCCCTTCTTGTACTGTGACGCTTATTAAATCTTACCTATGTATCGATGTAAAGGATGAGGCCGCTTTCTTAAATTTTAAATACGCCGCTGGTTTCGATGCGTATGTAGCGTACAGTGCAGCTGCTAGTGTCAGTGATTAGTAAGGTAACTGCCGCAGGGCCTGTGTGATGCTCGTTTTACCTGTATTACAGGCTGACACACGGTAATTATCTTATATACCTCACGCTCGTAATGCACCTGGTGATTGCGGAAACCGTTCGCATGCTTTTGACTGAGACGACATGCCGCCTGTGGCACAATACAACAACAAATGTGGGTTAGGTTTAGGCCAGGGGTTATAAACCCCAGCGAGGTATATCGGGGTTTTAATGGGGGAATTTTGGATCACCTGTTTTTAGACGATGGCGCAACATTCTGCTTTAATTTTTAATTTCTGCTGTTAATGTGTTTTTTCCATTGTATTCTATTGCATTGGCTTTGAGCCTGCTATTCAATTTGAATGAATGAATGAATGGATCCACAGTTTGGCAGACTGAAATTGTTGTAATTAATAATATCCCCGCGAAAGCGTGGGAGTATGTTTTTGCCAGCGTCAGTTTGTGTGTCTGCGTGTCTGTCTGTGACCACGATAACTAAAACGATTGTGGACGTATTTGTACCAAATTTTATGGGAAGGTCCCAGGGGGAAAGGAAAGACCAAGTTCGTGTTTCGTTACGATCGGTAGAGGTATGTGGAAGTAACGGTAAAAAAACTCGGCGATTGCTTTCGCGGGAATGTGTACTCTCTCATAGTACTTTCCGTCTAGTATTGATCTTTTAACAGACTTATCTGAAGTTATTCTAATCGTTGTATCCCCGGGCCGTATAAGCGCTGTACTGATGCCAGTACATACATACGAGAAATGACCAACGTGCACACTTCTATCACGAACAAGGCATTCGCAGACATCATACTTCGCCCGCGGTGTGCAATCGCACCGTTGCCTTTATATACTTCCTTAACCTAAGTCCCATTAACGCTTAATTAACTCTTCGCTTTCCTACGTCTATCCATATATTCTGTCCAACTTTACGGTAAATTTACACGGTAAATTTAAGCCAAATCGGTCCCGGCGCCGCGTAGCGAAATTCATACCGCTATACGGCCCATACAATGCATTGTCAGTGGGAAAGAAAACCCCCAACATTGCCCCTTTCCCTTGGGATTGCGTCACCCCGCCGGATGAAGACCGAGCCACGGCTGTAGGCAACATGCACAAAAATAGGTGAAGATTGCGCGTGTGGTTCGGAAGATATGCTCGCGAACAGACAGACACATCTACACACAGACGCGCTCATTACAATACTTCGCCGCTACTCCCGTGTGCGAAGTAATAATGCCATGTTTTGTGTTTTTACCACCTCAATTTCTACATTTTGCATTGCCTTATGCATCTTCGTATATTTGGCGATCGCAAAGATTACAAATTTGATGTAAAGGTTGAATGTGCAAGTCACAGCCTACGAACGACAAACTGTCCCTGATAGGGGCGTGGTCAGGTCATGTGACCCATTACAAAATTTTTGGGGCTCCAATTATATCACTGGAACAGCTGAACCTAAAGTCGTCAAATTTTGTACACGAGTATGCAATATCAATTCTATGCAACAGGATGACATATCACCAACAAAATGGCGTGGTTATGGTCACGTGACTGTTTTAAAATTTTGCCGTTAGTCGTGATGCAGCACGACGCGGGTTTGCCAGCGACAGCTGAGCTACTTGTTTGACTGCGAGATGGGGCATTCCGTCAAAATGCTATGAGCACTATGTTTTAATTTGTATACGGCTTTGTCTGTCGCTGAATCAGGTGCTGACGCTTCAGCATCAGTACGTTCGTCCGGGCGGTGACGATCTCTCGGAGATGAAGTTGTCCGAAGAGTGCAAGACGTTAACGGGACTTTGCGACGATCACATTCGCAACGCGCAGCCTCTGGACCACGTCCTTGACGACGTCAGTATCCATGCCTCAATTTACTTCGCTTATCCGGTGCTGTCCGGGTCATCGGTATTCATTGTTTGTAGGCCCCGCGGCTATAGCAATAGGCTATTAGACCGTTATCCCGGCTTGCTCCAAACAATCCGTAACCCTAAAGCCCGGTCCACACCAGCAACAATGTCGAAGCAACATTCGACTTTGTTGCCACAAACGGCAACAATGTCGAACGAGTTTATCGAATGTTGCTTCCACACTGTTGTCGTTTTTGGCAACAACGTCGAACGAAATCTTGTCCTTTTGACAAAGTCGAAACAAACAAATTGAACACGTTCAATTTGCTTCGAATTTGTCCGTCATTTTAAGTGGGCCTAGTCTCCCCATTCCCTCTGCCCAGTTTCCTTTTTCCTCCCCACCCTATTCCGTTATTTCACCCTCCATTTTCTCATTACCCCCACTGTCTTCGTTTTATAGTGCACTTGTAACTTGCAGTTTGGTGATGCATTGGGAAATGGCGGGACCATGGCCTTTAGCCCTCTTAAGACCGCCTATGTGCATAAGGTCCAACCACACAATGACAACTGGTGAAACATTAACAAGGACTTAGGTTTCAAGGACAAGAACAAGTAACTGGAAGGAGAACAAGATGCAGTCGGACACGGTAGACTTCGCCCCCGGTGCCGCCACCTGGTACCTGGACGTAGCATACGCGTCGTCTTTGATTCGGCCTAGTCCCTCCATTATGTGGAAATATGACGTCATCCACAAACCGGAAGTACATAACGTGTCCCATTGCGGTCAGAGGAGGACCGAGCCACGGCCACAGGTAACATGTACAGAGAATTTGGTGAAATTTGGACGAGTGGATTTTGAGATATGCGAGCAGACTGACACAAACTATACTTTGCACTTCTACTGGGGACCAAGCAATGAACAGGAGGACAAGCAGGGCTGAATGGGGGCCTCGTGGGCTTAGCCCCCAGCTCTTAGCTCAGGGGGAGTGGGGTGATACACAGAGTGAAGGGAGAGGGGGTAAGAGGTGAGAGGGAGCCCCCCTCAGCCTTTTCAAACTACTTTTAGCACTGAGGACAAGTACGCGGACGATAACGACGGACAAATTTTGTTCTTAAAGTAAGTGACCAAGGCCAAGGACAATAACACCGCCGTTATGTTGAAAATGTCTGTCTTAACATTCAGTGATGTTTGCAGTTGGACAGGTTTCTGCGAGCGAAAGAGCTACACCCGGAGCACGGGGGCCGGCCTTTCTGCTTCTGCACGGACGGTCCTCTTCACTTGCGTCAGTGTCTTCACCCGGAAGCGCTGCGTAAACGACTTGCTCTGCCTTCGCACTTCTATCGATACATCGACGTGCGAAAGGGCTTTCACAAGTGCTTCAGCGGCGCCGTCGAACCGCCTTGCAATAGTCTATCCGACATGATCAACTGTATCTTTTTGAACCGTCTTAATTGTTGATTACGTCCTTTTCTTTACTTTTTAAGTGTGCTAAGCCTGTGAGATTGGCCCTTGACCCGGAAGATTATTGTCCTTCAGTGCTATTACACTGTTGGTTGGGTCATCTGACATGTAAAATCGTCTCCGAAATGACCTATAATGTGTCGAGTGGGACGTTAAACCCTACAATACCATACCATACCATACTTATTTAGGTTGGGACGATAGTACAAAAAAACCGATAGTCCGATAGTCGATAGTATCGGTCAAAACTATCGGCCGATGCGATAGCGGAGCGATAGTTTTGAGATCGCGCTGCTCTGCCTGACAAAGATTTGCTTTAAGAGTATCGGATCGCCGTCGCACCGGACGATAACGAATATTAATCTATTATTAGTAAAAATAACTCATTAAATGATCTGCTTAAGTCAGAAGTTGGTTATGTTTAGGCTAGCATGCCGTCACGGAAGGATAGCCGGTCGAAACTACTTCAGAATGTCAGTTCATATCTCCGTAACAGTTCATAGAACTGTCGGTACAACAATCGGTGAAAACTATCGGGACCGATAGTCATCCATAATAGTGCAACAATCGGCCGAAGCGATAGTCCGATAGTCACTGTCGTCCTAACCCTAGTCTTATTCCATTTTTCCGTTGGAAGCTTATACCATGTGCCCTAGCCACCCGACATTGTCGGCAAAGACATTACGTTCCTGGTCGGAGTGTGGCACAGTAGGTGATCTACCATGATTAGCGTCAGTGCTTCGGGTTCTATTTCGTGCTCTGTCACTGTTGGTGACAAGAAGGATATCAGGTTTGTCCGTTGTTTCAGTTTTTTTACAGATTTTCCCAACGGCTGTTTCAGGAAAAGAAGAAAATAAGAACCCATTGGTGCCGATAATGTCATATGTGATAATATTATTCCAGAAAACATGTCAGTAACAAAACTTCTGAAATTGCTGTCCTTAATTGTTTTTGATATGAAGTTCTTGGCTTGGAAGCGGATCAGTCGGTTGAATACGGTACAAGACAGTGTCAGAATTTGTCACGAATTGTTCAGAGGATCATCAACGATGGTAAGCAGTGAGCCTACATTTTAGTCTAGTTAATTAGTAGCCCTTTGCGATTAGGACAGAGGGTAGCATGCGACGCGGCCAGCATACATTTCGGCCCGACAGTAAGGAGTACCAACATACTTGTTATCCACGCATGCCGATAGGCAAGGTGTGGATATATCGTCTACTGTTCGTTTTTGTGTGTGTGTTTGTACGGTTACGGATTTCTCCGCCGAGGATAAAGCTAGCGGCGTCAAATTTTGCACGGCGATTCATCGGTGTCCAGGACTTGAAATAACACATTTTGGGGAACTTTGCTCCCCCAGAAGCCCAAAATCGGACGAATCGGCAGGCGCGTGAAGGAAGATGAATGTTCCAGTCGGTGACTCCACTGCGTGCCTATCAAGTTCGCGCGGCCTGTGGACGTAGGATCGGCATGTGTGGATATACGTCAGTCCCTGAAGACAGACGTAGGCCTACTTGTTGAAATGTTGTAGTGCTGTGGACTCTCGCATGGCCGTTAACCGTGACTGTTGTATTTATGAATATATCAACATTTTACTTAATTCTACAGACCGTTCTGAACGGAGACTCGGGCGTAAAAGGCACCCGCTAAGTACGCCATTGGATGAGTGTACGGGCTGTTGCGTCAGATAATAACATGTTTTGATGAAATTCAACTGCTTTTTTGATTTTTTTTGTATTTAGCTCTACTGTACCGATTACTCCGATTACTCGATAACTACTATTTTCACATCTACTACCAGTGATGGACAAAATCAAATCATGATTTGATTTAAATCATGATTGAATCACATGTGGTGATTTGATTTGAGTAAAACGATTTGATTTGGAAACCTTTGGTTTTATTTGGATTTGATTTGAATTTCTGTGATTTGGTTTGTGATTTGACCAAATGACAAATTGGAGCCCCGGCCACCCCGCATCAGATTGGGGAGCTTACAGCGCTCCCCAGACCGCGTAGGTGGATTAGAGGGAGTTTGCGACAGATGGATAGGCAGTGAAAAGGAGAGGGGAAAAGAGCAAAGGGAGGGGATGGAAAAAAGGGGAGCGACTTGAACCTAGTGAAAAAAAAACAAAGTCGGCGATTGTCCTTGTACTCGTAAATGATCAGCTAAACTCATGTTGTCTTCTTGTTACAGGTTTCCAGTTTACCGAACCTGAGACGATTATGGAGAAACTTGAGCCGGGAATCTGGTATGTACGTAGTAAACATAAACATTGTCACCGTCATAGCGATAAGTAAAAGAATATGTTTTAAATTAGAAACAACTTTGTTGATGAAATGTTTGTTTGCCGTTATTTTGTTTCGAATTTGCATAGTTTGGTATAGAAAGATTTTAAACGTTATTAGCTCGTAGTCTGTATCATGGCACTGTTACGGTATAGATAACAATTCACTGAGGGAAACTCTATGTGTCCTTTAACTAATCCGAATGTATTAGTTGCTGTCAGCAAGGGCATAGGGGCAGTAAACCTTTGCTCCAACAAAATCATCCAGTTTTTAACCTGGGTGCTTGTTTTGTGTAGACCCCGAAGGCCGTAAAGTGGTTGTAGTTGTTAGCTCGTAGTCTGTATCGAATTCGTTTGTTGGGACGAGTCGTAATGCAGTCGTATACGCTTGGATTAACAGAAAGGACGTAAGACTTAGGCCTAAATTCCATTTTACGTATTGCCGGAACGTCGAAAAGTATGAATTTTGGTCACAATTTAAAATAAATAAGTAAATAAATGAATAAATAAACGTCATACGCATTTATATGCCGCCGTAAGATGATAACTTCAGAGGCGGTGACGGTCACGGATTATAGGTCTAACGCTGGCCACATCTGGCGGAAAGCATATTGTAACGGTCTGGCGTCCGTCTGTCTGTTCGTCTGTCTGTCTGTCCCGTCGGCATACTTACCGTGACTCGCCAGGGGCCAGTGTACATTTCGGTCCGACAATAACGAGGAACGACATACTTGTTAAGGTCATGAGCCCTGCTGCCTGTACCAGAAGACTCACCAAGGGGCAACCCTCGACGCGGCCAGCATACACTTCCGTGATCCATCGACGAGGACAGACGTGCTTGTCATTAGCGGCGTTGAAGTGAAATTACATGGAGTCTGCTGATGTGCTGTGCAGTATTCCTAGTGAACCTGTGGACGATGAGACGATAGTGAAGGCCCGAGGTCTACCATGGCAGTCTTCAGACCAGGACATTGCCAATTTCTTCAAAGGTCTCAATATTGCCAGGTTCGCCATTATCATTCTAGCTTCTGGTCCTAGTTATTATACCATTGTCTGGTTTTGCTACCTGTTAGTTTATTAGTGTAATGTTGCATGTAGGCTATCTTATTTCACTGATTCATTTGTATTATATTATTCTTTATCACTGTATGTACGTATTCATGTATTGATGTATTGATCTATTCAGCCGCAAAGATGCAAGTTTGTCTAATAATGATAAACTTACTTACTTACTTACTTTGTATTTAGTGCTTCCAGTGGCAATAGGCGTTAATTGGTGTTATAGTAGTCGTGGTTAAGAACTAAGTTATGGGCTGAACACGCATGGCAAAGTAGAAGAACTGGAAAGGAAAGAGAGCATTTATATTGCGCCATTTATATACTATGCATATCTCAAAGCGCTCGGGCATGAATCACGCAGCAAAGACACACTTAAAGTAAACGTTACTATAAATGAATGTCAGTGTTAGACGACTCGGTCCTCAGTTGAACAAAAACACAGCCGATGGAAAACATGATTTTGTAGTTTTTTTTTATTCTGCGGCTTCTTTTATGTACTTGCGCATGATGGCTAGAAATTTATAGCTGAAGGTAACTGCAGGCCTGGCGGAAAGTAACGGCAGCCTACCGCCGGTTTTAGTTATCGTGGTCACAGACAGACAGACACACAAACCAACGCCGGTGAAAACATACTCCCTCGCTTTAGCGGGGATAAAAATTGTGTGTTTGATGGTGTTTGTTTCTGATGCAGGGGCGGCGTGGCGCTGTGTCTGAGCCAGCAGGGTCGACGTAATGGCGAGGCATTGGTGAGGTTCGAGAACCGTGAACAGCGAACTCTCGCACTGCGCCGTCACAAGCATCATCTCGGCCAGCGATACGTCGAAGTTTATCGCGCCAGCGGCAGAGACTTCGTCAACATTGCTGGAGGTATTAATTATAGTTCTCTCCAGGGCTTAAAGTAAGGGGGCTCGGGGGGCTCAGCTCCCCCCCCCCCACAGCTCTTAGCTCAACCCCTAGCTCAGGGGGATTGGGGTGCTAGACTGAGGGAGAAGATAAGGGAAAGGGGTAAGTGATGAGAGGGAGCCCCCAGCTATTTCAAACTACTTTAAGCACTGGTTCTCTCCCGTCCACTTCTTCCGACCAGCGGGGTAGCCAGAATCATTGGCGTAGCAGTAGGATATACGAAGTCTAGGGGAACTCCGAGTCTAGGGCGGCAAACCCCAGAGTTCCAGAGAAAATGTCCGGATTTTGCGGCCGTAATGTCTCATTTTAAATAAAGTTGACCATTCATAATCGAAATGGAAGCTTGGGGTCCCCTAGACAAATATCCCACACCTTTTTCCTTCCCCCAACTTTCTTTCCCAGTATGGGCTCAAAGATTTAAAAGTTGGTCACGTGATCCTGACCACGCCCACCTGGGAGTTATTTGTCATCCCGTGCTTGCTGAAGTTGACGCCTTTGAAGACTGTAGTTTCGTCCATTCCAAAGATATGAGGGAAGACACCAAATGGGGGTGATTTGGGGTGGGTAGGTCAGTGAAGGTCACTCAAGGTTATAGGCAATGTCATGTTAGAGGGATCACACAGATTTACCTGCCACCCACACATTTATCCACGAATGGAATGAACCATCGTGCCTTTACTCCGTAAGCACTCACCAGGTGGCGCCACCCGAGCGAGGTAGCGCACATTCACATTCGATTACAGTTTACTGTTCGTTTTTCGAGGACCCAGCCCATCACGGTGCAACTCCAGGCAGGAAGCCCGACGAAATAGAAACTGAGTTGTGCATGCAGTGGCTTGTTTAGAATTTGAGAAAGTGGGGCACACCGCACCCTTGAAGAAAGGGGCGCACCCTCCCCACCTCTTCAACTGTTGTCTGCCCATCGGACGTGACTTTCAAATACGATTCGCTCAGTATCTCGGTTAACAAGTATGTCGGTCCTCCTTATTGTCGGACCGAAATGTCCGCTGGACGCATCGCATGCTGCCCCCTGGTGAGTCGCGCTGAGTATGCGCCGCGCGCTCTGTTAAGGTTAGAAAAAGACGGGACGGACAGACAGACAGACGGACGGACGCCAGACCGTTACATTACGCTTACCGTTAGACGGGGGACAGCGAAATAGTTGTTGGGACTTTTCTGAGTAATACGCGGACGCAAGGGCGACGCCCAAAATACGGCACGGCACTTTACGTGAGTGAGTTTGAGGCGTGGCTGTGAATGTGATTGTTCCGTATAGGAAGTAATCGCGAAACGCAGTCGTTCCTGGCGCGTCATGGCACCGATGGAGGCACGCAGGTCATTGTGCGCATGCGCGGTTTGCCGTACACCTGCACCGTCGAACAAGTGGTCCGTATCGCAGTTTGTTTACGATCACTTGTTAAAAACGTATAGATTTTCTGATAAAAACAATAAAACATGTTTCTATACTGCAATAATACATTTAAAAAGTGGAATGAACAACGTGCGTAATGTTAGTTGTGTAATTTGCAGTTTGAAACTTTGATTTAAGGAGCTACCGTCAGTGTCTCTACGCCTTGGGATTCTTGCCAAGATCTTGGTACTTGGTAGCATATTTGGGGAATCGACTTGGGATTTGGGGATTTTGTCAAATAGGTCTCGTCTTGGGATGTATTTTACTTGCATTCGAGCAAGTAAAATCTGCTTGCACGTTTTGATCTATGGTCATAACTATGGAATGATAAAGAGCTCTAAATAACCAGTAGGCCTAATTTTCGTTGCTATTTTTCTACGGCTACCGTTTGTTAACATCTTTACTTGTTTAATTTTCCTTGGACGCAGGAACGAAACGTTACGTCGCCTGATTTCTCCTCGGTCGTGCATTGCACTTCCGCTTTTTTCAGTTTCTTGGAATTTTTAGTGCACTCTTGGTATTTTAATGATAAGATCTTAGGATTTCTGAAAATAGAGAGTGGAAACACTGGCTACCGTACCGCAGACTTTCAGGCCTCTTATGTAGCACACAAGAATTGTCATATAAAACCGTATTTATGTCTGTGTGAAGTTATTCACAACGCGAACAATGCGTGAAATGTACAATGTATCATAGCAGCTGATTGCGGGTCAACGTGAAGTGATGCCACATACTTATCAATTTTGAGGGGAAAGATATAAAAAACTACTTACGAGTGAAAAATAAAATACCTAAAATACATGTTTTTGTTAAAATATAATAAGAAAAAGATGAAAACGTGTGTATAACGACTATAGCTTTTCGTACTTACTTTCCGTCCCACGGAGGATAGAAGGCTAAGTTGACCTGGGCACCGAAGTATCGTGGTTGCAATGGAGAAAGGCAAGCAAAGCGAATTGGTTGATCGTCCAATCGTCCAGCTGCGATATTTGTTGGAGATTTCGCACGGCGGGTAAGTGCAAAGATGTGTGTGTGTGTGTGATATAATCGCACTGTTGACGATGATTTTGGCTTGGTTCGGTGGCGGACTTGCGGTGCGGTTGTGAGGGGCGTTGAAAGCCAGTTGCTGGAACGGTTTGTTGTGCCACGCTGCTACCAGTTAAACGATAATCTCGCTAACAACGAAACGTTTGGTTGAGAATTCGCTCGTCGTTACGATATGTTCTTACTTTTGCTATTATTAATTAATCATTATTACCTAATGAATTGTACCCTTCTGGTGCCAGGTGCTAAAGTTAACCTTTTCACCGCCTCTGAAGTTACGACCTTATGGCGGTATAAAAATGCGTGTTTTTTTAGGTCGACTCTTCGACAGAGTCGACCTAATATAGCCGGTCTCAAATGTTCGTCCCGTACGTACGCACGTACGTACATACGTACGTACGTGCGTACGTCCATCCGTCCACAAAATGTTCCTTCGATTTCAGTGAAATTTGGCATGCAGTTAGAGGTCGATGAGTGATGCACGACGGTATGCAGTATGACCCGATGCAAGGTCAAGGTCAAGGTCACGAAGCCTTTAAAGTTGGAAATCCGGTCCATTTTCAAAAGCTACAGTGTATCTCCTCCGCCATTTACAATGAGAACTGGCAACTGACAACGGATTCTTAAACTAGGGCACAATAGCTAAACTTGATCTGGCCGGATTTTTGATATTTGGCCTATTTTTTGTGTCACGTGACTTTGAAGTTGGCAGAAACGTCAGTTGTGAAGAGTCGACCGTCAGTCCCGTACGGGGCTAATTATTATTATTATTAGAAGAAGATGAAGAAGATCTAATAGGTGTCAGATCATCTAGACTATTTATCTACAAGAAGCCAGCACTCACAAGAGTGCAATGTGCCACGCCTGCAATGTTTGTTTGTGACTCGTGACCTTCATAACGATAAGTTGTTAGATACAGGGGCGTAGGCAGGGGGTAATGGGGTGTCAAAACGCCCCCTCAGCTGAGGTCTAGTGCAGTTTTTACATTTCACCGCACTTCAGAATACTCCAAATGATTGCTACCATTGGCTTTCTAACAGCTCTAGAGTACACCAAATTCGATTTAGGCCGGGGCTTCACCTCGGACCCCGCTGGGGGAGCTTACAGCGCTCTCCAGGCCCCTAACTGGTTTAAGCGGGCCTACTTGTAAGGGTGGGAGAGGGAAAGGGATGGGAAAGGAGGGGATGGAGCGGAAGAGGTAGAGGAGGGAGAGGGAAGGGGGAATGAAAGGGAAGGGGCAGCGATGGGAGGAAGAGGAGGGGAAGGGAGAAAGGAGAGGAGGGAGGGAAGAAAAGTGAGAACACCCCTCCGTCAGTTCCTGCCTACGCC
>Ga0209780_1000966_pt1 | contig 17642 bp, 9 predicted proteins | sample WorMetexBAHAMAS2_FD_187384 | JGI IMG/M metagenome (GOLD analysis project Ga0209780, IMG submission 187384) | Marine gutless worms symbiont microbial communities from Max Planck institute for Marine Microbiology, Germany - Inanidrilus exumae... | ecosystem: Host-associated > Annelida > Digestive...
GAATTTTAAACATTTTACCATAAGGGGTTGTTTTTCCAAAAAACGCAAAAATTTCTCAAAAATGTTTAACGACTTGCGACTTTAGGTCGCCATAACTCCGCACTGATTACAGATCGCGAGAAATTCACTACCAAAATAACCATCTACGGGATTTCTGGTTTCCATCACCGTTGGAATCAATTCAGTCATTCTCCTGGCACACTCCGTACAAGAAACCTCCCCAAATTTTCTGAGACGTCTATCGCGGGTTGACAACGCGGCGGATAATGCTGACATCACTCAGTCACAGGCAGCCAATCACCATCGACGATTGAGTCACGTAACAATATAGGCATCGTCGAATGCAGGAAGTAAACAGCTTGTGCACAGATAGCCGAGGGCTACGAGTCAAAAACTGTATTGTGGGCATTCCACACAATGCCCATCTAGTTTTGTTGCATTATATTTTGTTACGGGTGCATATTAGGTTTTTTTGTGTTTGTTTTCGTTTTTCAGTATTAAGCCAAGAGATCGGCTGTGAAGTACGTCTCCGAAATGACCTATTTTGTGCATGTCGTGTGGGACGTGAAAGCTTAACTCAATCAATAATCTCTAGTTAGTTTTTGACAAGTTTGTTATTGAAAGCGAAAACGGTGTTTTAATTTTACATATGAAAGATGGATTTAGCTCTTTTGTATTGCTAGAGTTGCGACCGCGAATTTGGCGTGTTTTACCCCCAGTGGATTACAAATCTTACGATTTTTGGCTACAAAAATAGTAATTATTAGTAATGTCCAGGTCTGTCTCACGACTGTCTTGAGAAACCTCGCTGTGGACGGGGTTCTGCATTTCCTGCCTTTTTCCTCCCTTGTCCATTCACTTCCTCATATTTTGCTCTGTTTACTTTTTCATTTTTCCTTTTCTCTTTCGCTTTACCTATTTTCTTCTTTTGTCCATCCCTCCTCTTTCTAGTTTCTACCAGAATAGTCACCACTCCGTTTCCAGGCCGGAGATAGTAGGAAGCGATAGAACCTGGGTTTAGTTTGTTTTGTTAATTTTGTGTTATCTGTATTGCTTAGTTAAGATTTATTCTGGTGTTTTGTTGTATTTGGTTTAGTTTAGTCTTGTGGTGCGATAGTTGTCTTCCCCTGTTGTAGGCGCTAGCGTAATAATTTAAATGAGCCTCTCGATCCCTTTCCCTATTTATATGGCTGCTGAACAAAAAGGCGGCCAGGTTTGAGGTTAATATATCGCTGATCTTGCTTCACTGAGTAGGGATAGCTCTCCACCCCTGACCTTTTGTCTCTGATATAGCCATATTTGTGCTGAAAGGGGGCGTTAAACTCTAACTAACTGACTGTCTTGAGAAGTAGCCCTGAGGCTGTTACGTGCATATAGTGGCATTATGCTATGTAATAATAACTGAAAGCTTCACGGATCGGTAGCCAGAAGACTGCATGCTTGCGCAATGCACTGCAGCAGCTGGTACAATTAATTGAGGCAAAGTGCCAGTGGGCGTATGTGTCGTCGTTGCGCCTCGGCACTGGTCGCATACATGTCGCGGTCGCAGGTGCTCCCTCCTCAGGAACGCATGTTCTCGTCTGTTGCTAGGCAGCGCGCGACACCGACATAAATAGTGTACCGTAGAATATAATTCTCAGAATCCATTGCGCTTCCTTTTCCTTTTATTTTATACCGCTTAAGCCCCGTCCACACCAGCAACGATGTCGAATAAACACATTCGACTTTGTTGCCAAAAAGGCAACAGTTCGAACGAAATTTCGTCCTTTCGACAAAGTCGAAACAAATTGAACATGTTCCTTAACGAAATTTCGTCCTTTCGACAAAGTCGAAACAAATTGAACATGTTCCTTTTTCGACTTTTCGAAAGGACGAAATGTCGTTCGACATTGCCAAAAACGACAGCATTGTTGCCAAAACGGCAACAATGGCGAAACAAAATTCTACTTTGTCGAAAGAATTGTTCAACTTGTAGCATTCGACAATGTTGCTTCGACATTGTTGCTGGTGTGGGCGGGGTTTAATGTGCCAGCATATTTACTGATCACTTTAGTGGTTCAGATATATGCCATTCCGTCCGTTGTGTATGTCTTGGTGAGCTTCTGGGCAACGACTTTTGCTGTAGACGACCTTTAAACTACATATTTGGCATGATGGTCCGCCTTGACATTATCTAGGACAAGGTCATCATAGGTCAAATTTCATGGTCCTTTTCGACTACAGATGCATTCAATTGATCGAAAAGTGATAGTGAAGTTTGGAAATCCAGTTACGGTGCAGTGCATGGAAAATGCAGGCGGTAACGACACTGTGCCGATTTCAGTGTGGCGTTGTGATGATATGAGCTCTGCTGAGTGCCGTTGGTTGTTTATCGAGTTCTTTTTTGTGCTCAGGTGGTCGGTGCATCTTCGAGTGAGGGCTTTCTAGTTGAGCTGATGGCCATAGGTGAACTAGCCGGTTGCCGAGTTATTTTCTTCCTGCACTCATTCTGAAAGAGTATACTTTTGGTAACAGCTGGCGCTAGTTTTGGCATGCCCGATGCCCTTCCTGCCACCAACTATAATAGGCAGCTGAAAGTACTGACGCCAACCAGAGAAAATTACCGATTGGTCTCGAATGTCTTTTCCCGTCTTCTGAAGTAAGGGTCGTCGGTTTACGCCGGCTTTCGGGCGTAAGCAGAAAACAAAAGTTGTTACTACATAATGCAATGATAATAGGCTATATAAATATAGAAAACGCATTATTGTAAACGGAGGCCTATATTGCTGTTGTATTATTAACGATTGTTGATATGTTCGCTCTGCATTTTTGAGTCCGAGGTTTGTCTATAAGTAATGCGATATTGTCGGACCCGACGGAACGGGCGCTACCCGTTGGCGCAGTTTCCTGCATTGAGCATATACATGTACATCGTCGAAGGACTGATTAGGGTGGTGGGTTTATACACCTTAGAGCCCCGTACGGGCCCCAAGGCGGTATTGCGCCCTGATTCATTTGTTGATTTCGGCGCTATGTAACTTATGTGTTCGTTACTGTGTTTGTTTCTCTACTTACCTTCCTTCCTTTCTTCCTTCTTTACTTTCTTCCTTTTTTTCTTATACTTTTTTCCCTACTTATTTACTTCCTTACTCGTTTACTTCCTGACTTATCTATTTCTTCTTCCAGAATAGGCCCGTTCTGTTGCCAGGCCGGATGTCGCAGGAGACGACTAAATCTGGCTTTAGGTTTTTGTATGTTGATTTTGTGTTATATATATATTTTTAGTTAAGGATGCGTGCTTGTTTTTGTCGTATTGATTTAGTTTTGTCTTGCGGTGTGATACTTGTCTTTCCCTGTTGTAGGCGCTAGCGTAATAATTTAAATGAATCTCTCGATCCCTTTCCCTTTTTAGGCTGTTGCTGAACAAAAAGGCGGCCAGGGTTGAGGTTAATATGTAGCTGGCCTTCCTTCACAGGGCAGGGATAGCTCTCCACCCCTGACCTTTTGTCTCTGATATAGCCATATCTGTGCTGATAGGGGACGTTAAACTCCAACTAACTAACTAACTAACTGTTCCAGAGATACGGTTGGTGCCCACCAAAATTTGAATGGTTTGCTTGACCTGACCACGACCCTTTCAGGGATGATTTGTCATTTGTTATATATTTATATAGCTTATAGAACTTGCTACGATCAACCTATCTACCAAATTTCAAATTTGAACTCTGTCTGCATGCACCCACTACGAAAATATATACAAAAGATAGCGCCATTCGATAGAGCGCATACGAGTTTCTATGAGCGTTCCATAGTAACCATATGTCCCTCTCTTGTACCGTTTCTGCAATATAGCGAGATATTTGTCGAAAATTGCCAATTTGAATCTACCCCACCTCTGTTTGGCGCCCCCGTTGGGGGTGACACATTGGAATTTCGCCGAGATCTTTGGCATCAGCAAACTTAGAGTCCATTGGTTATCGTATGGCGTTGTTTGCGTAATCCTACTTTTTGCCGTTTTGGTACAATACCGGCGTGTGACAGACATAGAGTCGCGCGGTAAAAATACTAAAAATTAAGGCTGTCGTTATTTATTCGCGTTCGATAGACGCCGCTGCAGACATTGACGCGTAATTGTGTATGATGTCGTTTATAAAATAAAGTAAAAGGCAGTTTCTTTCCGGTGCGAGGCTCCGCAGCTACGTGTCTCCTAGTTCCACGTGAAACTTTTGACGAAGGCGTCTCCCTTCATAGAATCGAGGACTGACTGCGGACCGTAATTTCGGCGATCCACAAGTGACCTCTGGCTGCATTGCCATCTGGGCGCGTGTAGTTCGCATACAGTATTCAATATCTAATTGGAATAGGTAATCGCTTGGGCAATAAACGAGTCGCATACCGCTTGAGAATAGATTTGTCGTAACGGTAAAGTGATGACTGCAGTAGACGCAACGAAAAAAATTACAAATTGTCTCAGAAACTATCTTCTGCAGTACAGTATTATATCTAAGCAACGTACGAAACGCGTAAATAACAGCTATACGCCATTATTCAGAGATGAGTTTCACAAAAGGCGATGCCTACCGTCCGTATGGAAGCCGTCATTTTGTAGGCAATATGTGAAGCACCTCGGAAAAAAACTGGGAATCGCTACGATTGCAATTGCAATCGGATATGCCGATGAGATTGCCAGCTACTCATTCCGATTAGTAATCAGTGAACAGTCGCTGATCAGATGCAGTGGCTAGTTATCTGCACGCACACCAGCTCTACATAGGCTGAGTTGACTGAAGCCGTCTCGTTTTTACCAACGATATCCAATAAAAATAGAATATATAACACAATGGTTTTTACCCACGCCGGCGATAGTTGCGGGGGTCTGGTTATCATGGATTTAGTCTGTCTGTGTGTCTGTTTTCTCCCGCACGATATCTCAAAAACCGCCGCAGCTAGGATCACCAAACTAGAAATGTTCCACCGTGAGTCGTGAAAACACCTGCCTATGTGGCCGAGTGGTCAGCCTACTTGGCCGCCATGTGCAGTAGAGCCTGACGCGCTCAGTGGCCGAGGTTCGCGCCTCAGCTCGGGCGCCCCGCCTACCAAAAATTATTTCTAATAATTCCTGTGCACATAATGAACAGGGAGTTAATCCCGGGCAGGTAAGAGGGTTCGACGGTGTCTTCTATAAACTGTGACCGTTGCTGATGCATTGATTAGCAGCGTCAAGGTATCAGCCTCGCTGATGTGAGAGCCGAAGCAGATCGATGTCGCTTAAGTCCCCTGGCTAAGCGCTGAAGAAGTGCCGGTCACGGCTGGCACTGAATAAGTGCCAGTCCGGGCTTAGCCAGACAGTAGGCCACGCCTAGAGAGGGCGCTCTTTAGAAATACTTGACAAGCTGCTCACGCCTACTGTTCCTTTCTCCACCCTACACAACGCGTACATACACCGCACACACCTACCAGTTACCCTCCTCTCCTTGGACTGGCGCATTGGACCGATATTTTAAAGGTCTCAGCGCCGGGGTCCAGATTCCAGAGTAGGCTGGACCCCTTCTCCGCAAAGAACGAACGAGTCCTGAAAACCCATTTATTTTGGGGTCAGAGGTCAAGGTCAAGGTCACGAAGCACGAAAACAGTGCAGACGTGGGTTTTTGCCGTCTTCTAGTTCGTTGTGCGTTCCGTTTGCTTTAAGCGGTATGCAGACGTACGAACGATTGACTGCTGTCGGCTACGTTCGTACTGCATGCTGCATTTATGTGTTACGCTTAGCGCGCCGTAGAGCGGTCGTAGATCACGGTTATCATAACCGCTGAACGACTGACTGCTGCTCTGGGCTACGCTTGCCGCAAAACGTTCGTTTACTTTGCATACTTTCGATCATCAGTTGTTGCCAGTATAATGCCAGTGATTCTACCGACCGCTTTAGCGGCCGTACGCAGACGGTCATCTGTTTGTTTGTCTTGTGTTAAGACGGTAACTTTAAACCAGAATGACCTTTAGTGTGGAATATTTTGCATGGCGGACTTGGTGGTTCGTCTTGTCCCGATGTAGATCATGTTCGTGGGTTGAGGTCAAAAGTTCACGGTCAGGGGTTCAAAAAATTCACAAGAGAACAAAACATTTTCGGCTGTGGAGGCATGTTACCATTCGAGGCAAAAGCAGATCTTAATTTGAAACTGTAAATAAGTAATCGTGGCGTTTATTTTCGGTGTTTGCCGCGTTGTTTGTAGTAAAGCGGTCATTGCGACCTTACCTGGAGGCTTTCTGGTTAAAACTTAGTGTTTTGATAGCGGTGTCTTTCACAGGCAAGAATCATTGAGTTGAACCGACGATCTCTGGATTGTTATTCGACGCCGTGTTAACCAGTTAGGCCTATTAAACGCGGCCAAAAGATCGAGGCCGAGGCTGAGGCCAAAGACTGGTGTATCACAATTATATTGTATACGCGGTTGTATGTCTAGTTTTTAAGGGTTGGCTCGGAAGTAAGCTTATAGCCTCTTTGAGTTGCTGATTTGTTGGCAAGGAACTGTCTAGGACACAGCACAAGAATGCTTGTTCATTGAATACAGAAAAATCTCCACCAAATTTCGTAATTAAAGGACATTGAATTCGAGGCCAAGGTCAAAATTTTAACATTTCTTAACATTTTACTATCGGTCACATACGTGCTTGAGCTGCAGTAGTTGCTGTTTCCCTTGCTAAATAATTATTATGTTCGGCCGACAGCATTGTGATGCCTTGATAAGCTGTGCATCACCAGTTGCGGAGTCTGGGACATTTGTATGCTAATTTTTTGATTAGTTCATTGCTCTTCGTGGTGGAGTTGCAGTTGTGACGTCCCTGAGAGCACTGTTTTATGTGCCGATCTTCCCTGATTACAGAACGTAAGAAGACTATTTTTAGTGACTGGCGTAACCATTCTAAAGTAGCCTAGTATAATGTTATACTACTACTAGCTACACTACTTTTTAACTGCCTGCTTTTGTTACAGTTGTAAAACTAGTAATCTTCCAGTTGTCAACAACTATTAAAGTTCTTGTAATAAATCTATTGCCATATCATCCAACGGTTTAAACACTATTCAGATATTATTAGTGACCATTAGTCCTTTCCGCCAAAAGAACAGCTTTTGCTGCATGCACATTCAGTTAGTAAAGTACATAAGCACAATATCGATAGAGTTGTAACAAGTTAGTTATCATAAACAGACCGGAATAACTGTGCGTAAATGCGAAATATACTGATTTAACTTAATACGGATTACGGAAGGCTATATCAGGGACATTTTTGTCGAACGGTCGTAGATCACGGTTATCACAACCGCTCAGCGACTGACTCCTACAGTGGGTTACGCTTGCCTCGAAACGACGCTGTGCTAGCACGGTATATGCTGTGGTCGAGTGTCCGTTTGTCTGTTTGTTCGTCCGTCACAGGTCTGGGTTATGGGTGGATATTCGTGATATTTAGGGAATAGCTGTACTCCTTATTGTCGGGCCGAAATGTACGCTTGGGCGTCGCATGCTGCCCCCTGGTGAGTCACGATGAGTATGCTGACAGGACAGAGAGACGGACGGACGCCAGACCGTTACATTACACTTAACGCTATGAACTCAGGCTAACGTAATAAGGTACTAAGCCTTGTCACTTAAAATAGTGAACAGTTTATGAAAATCCAAAAAATGAAGGGGTATACTGTAGTCCGTATATGGCGTTTCTATGCATTTGCCGGGTACAAAATATGCTAATTTCGTGATCTTGACTTTAGACATTAATCTCTGCATTGCAATATTCCTGATACGATCCACCATTAATACCAACTTGGAAGTTCCGTTCGTCACTCATAATTTATAGCGCAATTTATGTTTGGATTTCATGAAACTCGGTGACCTTGACCTTCGACCTCAACTGGTCACGTGACACGGGCAAGTGTATGGCCAATTCCGAGCTTTCGGGGGTTTCTCGTTGGGGCAAACACGGAGTTGATTGACGGACCGACGGACGGACGGGCGTCAGAAGACTGGATGCAGTCCATAACGTGGCCTCCGAAAGGGAGGGACTTTGAAGTTGTGAGAATCGTTTCTAGCTGCGTCGCACTGCCGTCAACGCCAATCCACTTTGGTTTTCTTCACTGATGGAGTCGAAGCAGAGTGAATGGATGGATAGCGGGCGGCGATGGGAAGTAAGTTATATGAGGAACGAAAGAAAAGGAGAACGAATAAAAGGCAGCGGACGTAATCTCGTGCTGGTGGTTAATGACATAGGCGTAGTCGACGACGCGCGGTATATATGCTACAAGCTTTGGCCTGCTGTTGCAATAGACGCAGTGCAACGCAGCTGTTGTCCGACCAGCCCCCTCCCCTCCAACAGACAGCGTCAGAGCTACGATGATTGTCTGGATCGATGTTACGACGAAAATAGTCGGAACTATATTGTGCTGTTGTGTATGTACGACAGTTGTGCACAGTGGGATACGCACACACATATGTTCGCAGTTAAAATTGCACTTTGGTTTGGGGTTTAGATTTAGTTTTTATTATGTGTTTGTTTAGGTTTAGTATTTTTAGGTCGACTCTTCGACAGAGTCGACCTAATAATGTCTGTCCGTCCGTCCGCCCGTCCACAAAAAGTTTCTTCGATTTCAGTGAAATTTGGCTTGCAGGTCGAGGTCGATGAGTGATGCACGACGGTGTGCATTATAACCCGATCAAAGGTCAAGGTCATGAGCCCTTCAAAGTTGGAAATCTGGCCGTTTTAAGAGCTATCTCCTCTGCCATTTACAATGGGAGGTGGCAACTGACCACTGATTCTTAAACTAGGCACAATATCTAAATTTGACCGGGCCGGATTTTTTGATATTCGGCCTAGTTTTTGTGTCATGTGACTTTGATTTCGGCAGAAACGTCAGTTGTGAAGAGTCAGAGTCGACGGTCAACGGTCAGTCTCAGTACTGTACAGGGCTAATTTTTCATAATTTTATGCCTTCGCCAACAGACTGTCGGCGAACGCGTTATGTTTTCTGGATGATTGTCCACCGCGTTCGTTCGTTCGTTCGACAAACAGTTACCACGAAGGACTTAACAATATTGCTAAACTGGCAGGGAATGTTCACTAGCCGCTACTGATGACCTGCTTACAATCTGGGTATCAAAGGTCAAGCTTACTGCAGGCCGTCGAGTTGGCGACGTCGAAGTCCTTTTTCTAATATCTCTGTTAGCTTAGATCATTTTACTGCACAACGCTATGCTAGCGCGGTATATGTTGTCATCGTGTCTCTCCGTCCGTCCGTCTGTTTGTCTGTCACAAGTCGGAGTTCTACGCAGATGGCTGGCTACCTAGGATCACACAAACAACACCATACTATAGCACAGTGACTCTAGTTTTCTGATGCCAAAAATATTGGCGAAATTCCAGCGGCATCACCCGCCAAATAGAGGTAGGGCAGGTTCAGATGGCGATTTTCGTCTCCGTCAGTGGTAGCCGTCTTTCCTGTTCGGCATCTGATGGTATATAGCGTCGTTCCACGTACACACGCACATCTGATTCGGTAATGGAAGCTTTGATGTCGCTGGTTCGCGTCTGTGGAACGGTTTACGATCGTCGGCAATTAACTATATGAACAGTTTAAGCCACTAAGTAGGCCTAACGCCAGCCACAAAGCGGTCGGTGCGACCTCGAGTGGGGGCTTGTCTAGTTTATTTCTGCCTATCTATCTCCATTTCAGCGGTCGTTTTCCTGATAAACCTGGGCTAGTCGGTTCTTCTTGGTTTTCTGCCTTCACTTATTACTCTGGTCTCGTCTATAGCGGAAAGCCTAATGTAACGGTCTGGCGTCCGTTGGCCTGTCCGTCTATCTGTCTCGTCGGCATACTCAAAGTGACTCACCGGGGGGCAGCATGCGACGCGGCCAGCATACATTTCGGCCCGACAGTAAGGAGGACCGACATACTTACTCTGCAGGAGAACCGTTGGGATAGGCCTAAGTGGTACAGGTTTTACGGGTGGGATAGTTACTTGCGCCTTAGAAATATTCTCACCGACTAACGAAGTAATCTGTAGACAGACACATAGCGTACAGCTGTTATACTGACTGGTTGCTTGCTGTTGTTCTGCAGCATGGGACCATCAGATGCAAACGGGTGTCAAGAAGCGAGAAGAACTACACGAAAAATATCAGGAAAAATTCAAAGAGCTCGGGGTTAGTTTAACGTACGCTATTTATTCTTGATTTTTTTATCGCAGTGTTCTGGTATAGTGTACGGCTGATTAAACCTTAGCTCAGAATCCTGTAATGACGTCTGCCCCCTGTAATGAGTCTCACCCCCATCTAATACATGGTTCCTTGAGCCCACATGAGTCAGCCCCCTAGACAACATCTCGATCGTTCAACCGTTTTTGCGCAGCACATCCGTGTGACCAACACAGACAGACAGACAGACCACGCTATGTGCAACATCTGTAGCAATAGGCCGCATCTTGTGCACTGCGTGCAGGCAGTGCGACGTTAAAAGGTATGCTCTATGTAGTTTATAAGAAACCAAAAACGTGTTAAGTCACGTGTTGGCCAAGACCACCCACGTTGTCGCAGCGCCACAGCGCCAAGTTAGCGTGTGTGATTATACCCGCAACATAGTTATATGCGAAGTATCATCGAAATCCGTTCAGTAGTCTCAGTGCAACAGGAGGGGTCGAAATTTGGCCATTCCCATTGATTGTCGGGCAAACTGTGGTGATGCTCTGCAGCTGGGAGTAAAGACAGTAATGGCTCATTCCATTTGTCGATAAACGTGTGGATGACAGGTAAAAACTGTGTAATCCCTCATTAACACGTGCCATACCTGAGCGCTTTAAGATGAGTATCGCACTCATTATAAGACGCTATACAAATGTCCCGTTTACTTTACTTACTTACTTACTTCGGCTGATGGCATTTACAACAGCTTCTACCACTGTACAAGCCACGATTTCGCGATTGGTTGTTAATGATTAAACACTTGGATCATTAAAAATAACTGCAGCTGACGAGTTAATAACGTGTACTGGTTGTGTGCGTTTCGTGGAACGCGCAGCTGCGGGGCAAGTTCGTGTCGGACTTCGAGAAGCCCGGCGAGTTCATCCTCGACGTGGCGACGCGCGAGAAGGCCTGCTACATCGTGATGGGGACGCGCGGGCTCGGCAAGATACGGCGCACGATCCTCGGCAGCGTCAGCGATTTCGTCGTACATCACGCCCACTGCCCGGTCATCGTCTCGCGTTCAAACTAGCGCAGCATGCATTCGGGGTCTCCGCCCACTCGCTATTGATGCGTGCCCTTCTTGGACGGCCCAGCCGTTGAGACACTGTCTATATTCATTACACAGTTGCTGAAGCTCAGTCGGCTGTTCGGCGACTACTGCACGCTTTTTTTCGCGTCGCGCTTCATTAACATTCTGCATGCGTGCTTGTTTTTTATCGCGGGTTATGATTACTTTGATTGACGGCTGTATTCAAGAAGCACTAGACTGTACGCCGTTCATTCCTGTTACGGTAGTTATCTTGCATCACAGCGTATCCTCTCAGTTCCAATGAACCACTCGCCCAACACAGCTAGGCATAGGCCGCGCTGCGTCTTCAGAAATGTTTCCATACAGAATAGTTCTACAGACTGATGTGAAATTGACCGATATTTTGATGTTTAAATATGTTGGTTTGTAGTGGCATACCTTTGCTGCCCATCGTCTATCCTATAACGGGTGGCAAAGGTTTCGAAATGCAGGTGTTAGAATCACGTGCAGTCTCAGGTGGTTGATTGTAAAGTATTATTGTGTACTCTACTTCAGTCCAGTGGCGCATCCATGAGGGGGGGGGGGGGTGCAAGGGGCCATGTCCACTCCCAAACTGATGACAGTTTTTAAGGATTGTATTAGTTACATGTGTCGTGTGCGCGTTATTTGTCCTCTTTCACTAATAATCATGTACACAGCCGTGCAACCACTATGGAATTGTTGCAGAAAATTCAGTGAAATACTTGCCATTAATGGCTTCTTTGGCATTCAGATTTTACAAAATTCAATATCGGCTGGGGCTCGGCCCCGGACCCCGTTGGGGAGCTTACAACGTTCCTGCAGTCGGCTGGGAAGGGGCTACCCCATCCCCTTGTCCACCCCGGCACCTAGAAACGGACACTTGAGGTGTCCCCGAACCCAATTGCTGGATCCGCCCCTGCTTCAGTCATACACTGGCTATAAAGATTCGGCTGTACCCGGCTGAATTTAGCCGTCATATTTTTCGGCTGTTTATAATGTCTTCGACACCCGACAGTGTCGGCGAAGGCTGTCCCGTTCGTTCATAATCAGATTACCACAATACCTCATGAACGGGCTCGAACAGTTTTGATAAAACTGACTCTGAATATTAACTAGTCCCTACTGTTACTGAGGTCAAAAGTCAAGGTCACAGCAGGCCGAAGCATCCACGTCGACTCTGGGGCGTCGAAAATCTATCTTCTAATTGGTAGTATGGACAACGTTGAGGTCGCGTGTTGTGTTGCGGTTTTGTTGTGTTCCATTTCTGCGAGATTTCCGTACTATATTAGCGCATGTTAGACGTATAGAGCGAGAGTATCAGTGTAGTTAGTATTTAATGAGTTGGTTTGAAGCAACTGTATGTGTGTGTGTGTGATGTACGTGTACTCGTCCTGTCTGACGCTACGTTTCAACTGCATGCTGTTGTTCTGTATGTTGTGGTAGCTGATTCGTGTTAGGGACTGCCCGAGTGGATTTCACAGTCGCTCAGTGCACAGAAAATATTGCTCAACAACGGCAGACCGTACGGGCGTAGCCAAACGGAGTTCCAGGGGTCCTGAGACACCCCCCCCCCCCGAATCCACGGGAAATTGTGACGGATGGGACGGAGGTACACTGTACATAACGCACTGTACTGGACAGTTTTCGTCGTTGACAGCAGAGTGCAAATGAATCTTAGAAGCTGCAGCAAAGTTGTATTCAGTCGTGGGCTTGACAGTGGACAGCGTAAAACGATCAAAAAATCATGGCTAAGCTAATGGTAGACGTACAAAACATGTGCTGTGAATTAGACTGTGCAGACTTGAAACTCGAGCCTTATTTACTAGCATGTGTGTGTGTGTGGTAAATGCTTCAGACTTGATGCCTGAAGTCTCTTTTGCCAGTGACTCTCTAAAATGCCTGAAGCGGTTGTCAATAAACGGCTGAGCACACTCACCTGCTAATTTTCACCATTATGATGACTGCATAATGCATGTATTCTGTTGACTGCACTGTATTGCTTACTGTTTAGAGTAATTTGTAATTATGATTTATTTCTTTGAAGTGTATTAATAATGAAATAAAAAGAAATAAAAAGACGTCACATTCATTGCACTCCTACAGTGTATTTTTCATTTCTTAGTAATAAGATCTGTGTCACTTTGGCATATGACCTCAGGCCTGATGTCTACGTTTGACCTGTGACATTTAGCCTTGAGTCTTGACCGTGACCTTGACCTTGAATAAGTTGAATCTCCTTAGAAGATTACATAATGAAAATGCAAAAAAATAAGATGGAAATATGACACTGACCTTTGACACTGACTTTCAATCCCAGGCGAGCTATGATCATGACAGACACGAAAACTCAAAAGTTCAAAGGTCAGTCGGAGTCTGTTCAATAGTGGGAGTGGAAACAAACGGACGGACGCTACCGGTTGCTTTACCTTCCCGAAGCCTAAGGTAAAGTGCATGTCAGTCCTATAGTTACCATATTATTCATATTCATATTCATATTCGTATGAAAACAAGTTGACAGACCGCAACTATACATAGATAAGAAAATGAGTTAAATAAAATCTAAGCTAAAAATACTAAAGAAAAACTGGAAAAGTAACTAATAACAGTCTTTGTAGAGTAAACGAATGATAAAATTGCGATCAAACAAGTGAGTAGCTTTGGGCAATGGTTGTCTGTCATGTTGCTTATTACGCAAATTGTAATGACTGTCCGATTTGAGCGTACGGTTGCATCCCCTTTAGGGCGACACCATGTTAAATTATTTACTAGCATTCATACCATTATTATCATAGGCAGTTAACCGATTACCGCAAATTTATAACAATAAATTAAAATTTCCCGCTCTTTGGGTTTTTCGTCTTCCCCCTACTTTACCCATGACGCATCTTGCCGTTCTTGCGTCATTGACTGGACGCCCCTGAAAGCGAGGGGAGACTTTCTCCGTCCCCGCTGCATGTAGCCTATGTCTGTATATAGATAGGCCTAACGATTATGAATGTGCATGCGTAAAAACTGTCAGTGACAGAAAAACATGACATGTCATGTAAGCATGATAGTCAACACAACCGTTTTCAGACTGATAACTTTAACAATAACCACATGAAACACAAGGCTTCGATTCAAAAACATGGGAATTTTCAGGCAATGACTGATGTAACAGTACATTCCATAGGCCTATAACGTTACATTACACCTGTGAATAACCCACAGCAGCAGCGCAGAATAGTGCTGCTTCATACCAAGAATACCTGAATGTCGTTTTTCGCGTGTTTCACACTGCCTGGCTTTAGGCCTCACGCCATGGTTACATGCATGAAACAGTTTTTTTCACGCTCAAGTGCAAATAAAAATTCCTCCAGTAAGAACGTCTTTCAGGCAAATGGAGCGTCTTGGAAAATGCCCATGAGCCGTCAGTCTTCAACTAGTTAGCAATTATCGCACGATAAGAAGGCTGTAGCAAACTGTCAACCGATTCGTTACTTCGCAAAAGTATTGCGAATGGCGTGGCTGTCTGTCTTCTCGCATATCTCAAAAACCCTAAACTTCACGAAATTTCTGTATGTTAAGTGTGGCTATGGCTGACACTAGTAGGCCTAGTAGATGTTATGTACTTCCGGTTTTGTGGATGGCGTCATGTTTTCACATAATTGAGCCAATGAGCTAGAATCCAAAACAACGTTGTTTCATCGATTCGCCAGGTGGCCGCACCGGGGCGAAGTTTCCGTCTACGACTGCAGGCTTGTTTTCGTTCGAGTCGTACAGTGTTACGTCCCTGGCTGACGAGTGTCGGCTCATGAACATTTTCGAAAATTGCTGATTCGCCTTGAGTTTTATTCCAGACTTGTTACATTACACGATTTTCACACTGAAAGTATTTCATTTCATACACGCAACCAACCGGCTTGATAACGCCGTTCGGCGCGTGCTGTCCCTGGCTCCACTCAAAAATAAACAGATACACGAAGCTCCGTTCTTATACTGTCGCAGTCGATCACTTGTGATTACAAGTCAACTGTCAACATCAATGGTAACAGATGTGCAAAGAGACACAAATATAAAACTGTTGCTCAATGACGAATTATATTCATATCATAGCAGCAGTCTCGCGGATCGTGGTGGGATACATGCGTGTGGGCTGTGAAAGCGTACAGCTGATGTTTGGAGTGGCGAACGTCTGCAACATGCACTGCATTAGACCAGGGGTTCCCAATTAGGGGAATTCCCCACGAGGAAATTTCAGGGTTTAATGGGTAAATGGAAGCACAGAATGACAGACTCAAACAGATGGAATATTGATCCTTTAGCAGAGTTAGTTAAATAAATACATACATACATGCATACGCATAATTATAAAGCGCTAGAAATCGTAAAACGAATCTGAGGCGCTGGCACAGAGTGACTAGACGGAAAAGCAGACTGGAATAGATGAGATTTTAGTTGGCGTTTGAAGGTTGATAATTTATCGATACGGCGAATGTGTTCAGGCAGGAGTTCCAGGTAGATGGTACAGAAATAGAAAAGGCCTGTGATGAAAAGTTGCTTTTGATGCCACATGGTTCGGCCAGAAGATTCGTGTTAGAAGAACGTATGGACCTGGATGGAAGGTAGTGGGCGATTAGTTCCCAAATAATCCCCCAAAGATTCTCTTCCGGAACAGGTGGAGGAGGACCCGAGGGGAACCAGTTGACCCAGGTTCACCTGGAAGTACTAGCAGTTGTAGCAATAGTAGTAGCAGAGTTATCTGAAGTAATTCCAATCCTTTAATTATCGTTGTCCAGTTGGACTGAAGTGTCAGCGCTGTACAGATGCAAAATTCCACACAACGCATAAGGGAGACGATCTACACAGCAGACTTTAATCACGAATAATACAGTGTTTTATTGCGTCGCGTCTCATTATTTAGAATGCATATTTCTAGTTACACAATCTTGGAAACGGAAATGATGTACTAACATGTGACGAAAGGTGCATGGAACAAAAAGGTTGGGAACCAATGCCTGATTGATTAAGGTTTTATGTCCCACCCAACACAAAATAGGTCATTTCGGAGATGTCCTTCCCAACCAATCTCTTGGCAAGGTACTAAAAAACGGAAACAAACACAACAAAAGCGAACATGCATCCGTAACAAAATATGCAACAACATAAAATTAACCCAAAAAACTGAAGCCAGGTTTGGTCACCTCCTACGACCTCCAGTCTGGAAACGGAATCGGTCTATGCTGGAAGAAGTATATAGATAAATCAAAAAGTAAAAGTAAACAAGTAAGAAAATATATAAGTAAGAAAGAAAGCATAAGGAAAGAAGAAAGTAACGAAGAAAGCGAGGAAGGAAGTTAAGTAAACACAAACAAACAATTTATACAACGCTAAAATCAACACATGAATCACAGCGCATTACCGCCCCGGAGTCCGTACAGGGGTGGGAATCAACAGATTGGACAATGGAGGATGGATGGCATAATGCAACATAGTACTGCTAGCTCGTCTGCCACTTCCAAAACTGCGTGACCTGTAGGCGACACAAGTATCCACGTCCAGATACTTGTAATTAACAGTAAACCCCGACACTAGATAATGCCATATAACAAAGGTTACAACTTTTCTGTGCGGTAGATTCAACTGGCCAGACGCCAGCTTTCCAGCACACACCATATATCTCTTATCGAATCACACAACGCGGCAGTTATCACATCACAGATTCAACAGTTCTCGATGATGACGGCCCATCACCACCAGCCGAGTGACCACTCGAGCTGGACACGGATCGATCCCGGGAATGGGTACGAAGTCTCCGATACGCTCGGCTCGTCTCCTCAAAGTCGATAACCAGTGGATCCTGGAGGATCTCGTCGGCGCTCGGTCGTGAGTCTGGGTCGTGCGACAGCAGCGGACGGACAAAATTTGCCTGCACACGTCGTACACCGGACTGATACAACCGAAATATGGGGTGGTGTAGCGAAATGTAAATGTAGAGGGTGTTTTTCAAGACCTACCAGAACCTACCAGACCTACCGCGCCACGCCTCTACTTTCCTTATATGCAATAATTTATGTGACCTGGTATACCAGCGGCAGGCTTGTTATCGATATTTTCCAAAAGTATCGCCGATATTCGATATCGATGCCGGCTTTAAAAGTATCGTCGATACCGATATCGATACTTTTACCGATATCGATACTTTGCCGTAAAAGTATCGATATCGAGATCGATACTTCGATATCGATACTTTTATAGCGATCACACTGTAGCGACCAGAGTGTGGATGGGCGGGAGCCGCGGGTCTACGGAGTACGAAAACACTGCAGAGTGGCGTCGTACATGTAGAGTAATAGGACAAAGTGGTAACTGGTAATTTGAGACGGACTAATTACACAACTCGTTT
>Ga0209780_1000967_pt1 | contig 17639 bp, 7 predicted proteins | sample WorMetexBAHAMAS2_FD_187384 | JGI IMG/M metagenome (GOLD analysis project Ga0209780, IMG submission 187384) | Marine gutless worms symbiont microbial communities from Max Planck institute for Marine Microbiology, Germany - Inanidrilus exumae... | ecosystem: Host-associated > Annelida > Digestive...
GTGCATTTCATAGCTAAAAATGTTAATAGATAGTAAAATTTATTCTTCCATTGTAGCATATTGATATAATTAAATCATCCTACAGAGGTATATACATACGTCCGCAGTAGTTCTTAAGTAAGTAAGTAAGAATATTTGTACACGGCGCAAAAAAGCAACAGTCACTATGCGCCGCAGCGCTAGACCCTAGACAAACAAAAGTGTCTTCAAAAGTCTCTTAAACTGTACAAGTGAGATGTCTCTGTCACGTAATGTAACTTGGGGTGAAGTAAAGTAAACAATGTAGGCCTATAGCAGTTAGCAACAACTAAGCCTCACCGCTACGGGAAACTTGCATGCCATATATGGGATCACACAGTGTTACCTGCTACCCGACAGTGGTGAGAATCCCGCCTTTACCCCCAGCCGAAGCAGGTACTCGATTTAGCGACCCCGAAGGGATGCAAGACTGAGTTGGCCTATGTTACGTGTAAGCGGACCGGCTGGGAATTGAACCTGCGACCTGTAAATCGCAAGTCCAACGCCCTACCGCTAAGCCACCACGCGAGATTTGGGTCTTGCGGTGCGAGTGCGAGGAGAAGGTCCAGAAAAATAACTTTTTCCGTTTTACTTCTCTTCATGCAATCAGTGTTTCATAGTTTTCCGTTTGTTTAAGCTTGTCATTCATAATCTCCTGCAGCCACAATAGCTAAACCAAACCGTAATTCAATTGTCTACTCGCTCCGCTCAATTTACTGTGTATTTAAAATAGCTGATAATTTAACCATTTTAATTGAAAACTCCAGTTTTTTCTCATTATGCGTTAGGGGTGTGGTATGGAATTTCGTAATAACATGGTTTTACGGTGCGGAGACAGAAAAAAAGGTTAAGAACCACTGACGTAAAGTGACATTGATGTATATTTTTTCAGTCAGCTGTTCTGGTCGCCATGATGTGGGGCAAGTAAAAGTAAACACTTTGAATAATGTTAGTGGAGTATAGCTGTGGAGACTGTAGAACGTTTGACAATACAAATGAGTTAACATGAACAGTTAGGTTATCGCTGAAATCCCGTGCGTTCATAGCTCAGACAATAAACGAGTCTGTACGGATGCAGAAAGACGTGAACAATTCGCCGAACAAACCGTCGTGCACGCAATGCCGCCCGAGTGGGTACAGCGTTCAGTTGCGTCTGTCTGTTTGTCTGTGTGTCTGTTTGTCCGCGCTCTTAAAGGAAAACGGCTCAAGCTATCAACACTAAACTTGGGACACATATACTCTATAATAATCGCCCGTCATGCATTGACCCAGAGGTCAAAAGGTCAAAGGCCAAGGTCACACGGTTACGAAAACCGTCACGTTCGCACGGTTGCCAGTGACCATGGCCAGTATTCCGCATCCCAATACGTGGGTCTGCATGTCGATACGACTGCATGTGTTTTCTAGACATCCCCGCGAAAGCGAGGGAATATGTTTTCACCGGCGTTGGTTTGTCTGTCTGTGTATGTGTCCCACTGTAACCATGATAACTAAAAAGATTATGTACGGATTTGCACCAAATTTTATGCGAAGGTTTCTAAGGGGAAAGGGAAGACCAAGTTCCTGTCTCGTTACGATCGGTAGAGGGATGTGGAAGTCACGGTCAAAAAAACTCCGTAAACCGGCGATTGTTTACAAAATAGCTCCGTCGGGAAAGTCGAAACTAGCGGGCCGCAAAATAACAGGTGTGGCAAGTGTTGCCAAGTGTTGGCGACAAAAGCGCTTTCGCTGGGATTTGTACTCTCTTGGAGTACTTTCCAACTAGCTGCTGAGTTGTTACTGTGCGCGGCAAAGCAAACCGCTGTCAGTGGCGTCATCAGAAGCACGATGTAAACAATGCGATGTGCGTTGTTTAGTGCTGTGAATCACGAGCATCGGAAACAACAGCTAATAAATATTCATACTGTACTTGATCCACGACACGAAAAAAGTGTTGCGCCAATCACAGCGAAACGATTTGTCTCCGCTGACGGTAATTCGGGAAGCCATTTCGATCCTTTTTGGTGATTAGGCGATGACGACGACCACAGCAAATGATAGGCAGCTTATGACTTCCTATTCATGTTCAGTATTAATGATGGTTCTATCTCGCTCGCTTGGTTTCGAGATATTGACGACGAATTTTTTGGATCAAGTGTACTTTAGGCCACTGATCACAAAGCAACGCACATTTTCTGAACTAATAGCATAGGACAGACAGACAAACAGACAGACAGACAGATCGCAGCGTTGCGTAATGCCGGCAGTTTTGTGGAGGGCCATAATATTGTGAGCTGCCCTCAGGCCTCCTGATGCGGAAACGGGTACAACTCACATCTTATGGGGAACCGTGTACGTATAGGCTAATATCGGTCTGTTGAGAAATTACACATTAACGTGTTTGGATAAATTCAAGTCATGTCATCACCAGTGTATTAAGATATAATGTTTGTTTTTTTAGAATGAACAGGATGAGCTGTATGTTATTTCATTTAAAGCTCAGGCTATACCTAGTTTTCGGACTGCTTTGCATAATTCTCGCTGCTCATTTCGTAGGCAGAGTGTAGCGTCATGTAAGGTCGTGATATTTAATGTGTGATTTTTTGCTCGTGTTTGTTTTTCTTGTCCTTTTTTCCTTGCTACTATTTATTGTCCCATGTGGACTGATTTATTACATACTCTCCATTTCAGTCGTCCGCACTTCACTCGGCGCCCGCAGCTTCAATGTCTCGTGGCCATAACATCTGGAACTCTGTACGAGACTGTACCCCCAGCTTTCCGAACGTTCACCTGCCCAACTACTTCCCGCCATCATCTAAAAACTCATCTTTTCCAGCTGGCATTCCAATTCCTTTAGCTCTTTCCTTCTTGCGCTTCAGATTCAGCCTCCGCTGACCATTGTACGCGTTCATAAGTTATATTAACTTACTTACTTACTTACTTGCATGATATCTTGGCTCAGTCAATTATATGTGCTCAAGTCTGGCACTTTATAAGCCCATAAAGTAAGCCCGTGATGAGGTAAGGTATTATATATTAGATAGGCCTACTAAGAAAATAAAACAACGAATTGTCATAACGCGTTCGGCTCAGCTAATACAAGCTTTTAGTACAAGTGACATGAAAACCATTAGCTGCTGTCAAGAACAGTTCCGTTTCGAGCTACCGAGCTTTATCTTGCCTCGTTACACCAATAACTGTTTGTCAAATTCAGTATGACAACTCTGTTATGCAAAGTGCTACGCAGAAAATATAAGGGATCTATTGTGTTTGCTGTATTCTCTTTTGGGTTTTGTTTTCTCTCTCTCGTACTACTATGTATTACACCGTGTCCGGAAAAGAAAGGTGTCACTATATTTTTGCAGCTAACTTTGCCTAATGCTGATCGATTTTTAAAACTCTTTCACCGACAGACTTAGCAGTAAATTTGTAGTAAAGCGATAATATAATATCGCACCATCCCTCCCTCAAATGCGTCGCTACACTACCTTGTGAAATGTTTGTGCTCAAAATGGTCATGCTCCAGAGATGAGTGGCGCGAACTGCCATTCGAAACAGTTGCTGAAAAATGATTATCCAGCAATGTTAGAATAATTTTGTTAACTGAGGAAAAGATATTTACAACGGTCACATCGAAAAAATCCAAATAATCACCAACTGTGCGCAACTGCTGCAACCAAGAAGAAAGACGTTGCGACAAAACGCTTTGCGGACACGATTGATGTTCACAGCTTCAGACAGTCAATGTGGCATCAATCGGCGAGTTGATAAAAACACAAGTTTGATACTTGTCAATCACGGAATCAAGATTATTAAGGGTTGCTGTTATAACAGATGCCCACCAATCCGCCATGCCTTAGATCTCAAGCGAGTTCCCCATGTTTCAGCAGCAGTGCCCAATGTTCGCGAAAACGTGTGCAGCAACTGAAAAACGTATAAACTCGAGTGTTTTGGATTTTGAAAAACACGTTTAAAATGTACGCGTGTAGTTTCAAAAAACCACTTGATCACCCCGGTCGTTAATACGCATTACACAATTACCGATCGAAAGTCAGTACCGGTAAGTCACCAACATCAAACATTTTGCTCAGAAATGCGGACACAACAACAGCTATGCAACTTAGAACCATAAGTGCCCATAACCACCAGGAATTTTTGCCGCCAAAATTTTTATAGGCATACTTTCAGCAAACTTGATATGTTTACAGTGATCACTGAGCGAAGTATGTGAACTCATTTCGAAGGAGTGAGGACTAAACTTTTGCTAACGACGTTTTACGAGTTTTTGATACACAATTTAAAAAACGTAAAAAGTCGTGTTTTTGAAATCTGAAAAAATACGTATTCTCGAACCCTAATGTCATCTTTGATTCTGGCTCATTCGCCACATTATGTGAAATCATGTCATCCGCTAAATCTGAAATACATAACATACCCATATTGCACTGCCGTCAGAGCAGGACCGAGCTACGGCTACAGGTAACATGTATAGAATATTTGGTGAGATTTGGACGTGTGCTTTTCGAGATATGAGAGCGGACAGACAGACAATCAACAAACAGACATACATACATACACGCCGATGGCAATATTTTGCACTCCTACAGAAAGAAGTAACAATTGGTGGATTTCGAGTCAAACCGTAAAACATAGCAACAGGGCACCTTACGTTGGTTAATTACAACGCACTGCAGGGCGACATCGCAACGACGTCGGTGGACGGCGCATTGACCATTGTATCCCGCGTATGATGTATAGACTATAGCGTGGACGACATAAGCCGGCTAGAGACGAAATCCATAAACAGTTTTGTTGTTCGACAACCACCAGCACACAAACACACCAGGCCAGTTTAGTCAGCTGTCTGTCTGTATTATTATTATTATTATTCACGCCGGCGAGAGTAGGCCATTCAGTCGCGTCTGTGTGTGTGTATGTCTGTGTGTCTGTCTGTTTGTCCGCGCTGTAACAGGAAAACGGCTTGAGCTATCAACACCGAACTTGGTACACGTATACTCTATAGCAGTCGCTCGGCATGCATTGACCCAGAGGTCAAAAAGTCAAAGGTCAAGATCACCGGTTACGAAAACCGTCACGGCGCACGGTTGCAGTGACCATGGCCGGTAGCTTTGCTGCGTATTCCTCTGCTACCTGCAACCGTTGCCGACGTGGGTCTGCATGTCGATATGACTGCCTACGTTTTCTAGTTATTATTATTATTATTATTATTATTATTATAGGATCTATCAGCACAAAGCCACAGGCGTGAAAATTGAACACAAACAAAATGAAAATGGTTACGACGGCGCTTAATTCGGTAATTATAGTGTGGCTCAGCAAAATAATTTACTTATTTACTAATTTATTTGTTTGATATAAACGCACACTGAGCAGCTAAATAAGGCTGGTAAGCCTAGTTTCTCACGTCGACAGTAGTCACGTGGGTAAGGTGTTTAGCGGTATTTAGCCTATGTGTATGTCTGTCCGTCTGTCTGTCTGTTTGTCTGTCTGTTTGTCGACACGTTATCTCGAAAACCGATGACATACATGTATAAATGGTCCACCGTGAGTCCTGGAAGACCACTTATGTCAGGTCAAAAGGTCAAAGGTCAAGGTCACGAGGCACAAAAACTATGACGGCGTGGGTCGTGACGCCCTTGTGAATGCTGACTTCTTATAGTTCAGATTGCGCTGAACGGCCAACTTTATGTGATAATATAATATGTATAAATAAATGAATAAACAAGGTGTCGCCCTAACGGGACGTAACATTACTGGCTGGCAGGCCGTAGCGTACTGCCCATGGTGAGTTACGTTGCATAAAATTATATGCCGATGACAATGTTGTATGATGCAGCTTTGCAGCCTGAAAATGTGACGTTTAAGCCAATACTGATAACGTTACGATACGATACGGTAGATTAACGTGCGCTCAAAAGCTGACGAGGTGGACAGCGTAATCTAGCGCAAGGCCCGGAAACGAAAAAAATGAGGAAAAAATAAAACCAAAAAACGAGTAGCTCAGAAGAAACGGTGCAGGCAAAATTCCGTGGAGGCTGTCCGGGATGAAGAAGTAAAACTAAGGGGGGTAGGATTTGTGAAAGGGATAGGTTTCAAGCCGGGAGTGAAAGAGAGATGGAGTTATAGATGTACAAAGTCGTGAATCAGAGAGGAAGAAGTGATGGGTGATGGGTGAATTGATTAGTGGTTCGTGGCGAACAAGCTGCTTCTCAATCCGTCGAAAACGGAAGCTATGCTGTGTGGCACGCGAGCGCTGTGTAACAAGACGCACATAGGACATATACGTGGAACGTTACAGACAACGACAGACGACGACAGACGCCGACGAGCAGAACAATACTGGCCCGCTTACACTATGCGTAGGCGGGCCAGTAATGAAATAGACGCAGAGATATACGGGCTTACACGGAGGTCGCTGAAGTGTCAATTTGATATATTGTGAAGCAGCTGGTACTCGGTTGGTGACAGTTTTCCTGCCGCCAGCTGCAAGCGATTATTTCACGAGGACCGGCTACCAGCTGCGAATCGTCATGCATAATGTATCGGGACCAGGACGAGCTCATCGTGTCGCGTTTCTTTATCTCCGACCGGCTGGCCGCTTCCATATTTCGTATAGAACTACGACCCGTTCCCCCTTTCAATATCTGACACTTGAAACAAGTTCTGGATCACCCAGGCCGCCGTCGCCCGTAGCGCTTCGGCGGAGTAGTCGTTAATATGCAGTGAGTTAAACTGCTAGCATTGACGTAAGGTATTGATTACAATAAGGCAATTGACGAAGGCAAGAATTCTGATAGCACACGTTATCTATCATTGTATCCCAACTCGCTAGACTCAGATACGACAATATCGCAGTAGATTTTGGCGATCCCGCATTTTAGAAGTCCCAGTTTTATAATCCATGAAATTATCGTGGAACACAACGGGTTTCCGTGGAGTTTTCATAATATGTTTTTTGTCCGCGTCAAATTACCGTGGCAAAGTTTTCCATGGAAATTCCACAGAGCATTTCACATGGAATTCCATCCACGGCAATTCCACTTTGGCGAAAACACACGAAAACTCCATGATAATTTCATGGAGAATAAAACTGAGATCTCTAAAATGCAGGATCGCCCAGATTTTGTGTAAATTTTATTACCTTTAAAGGTCCACACAAATCTTGTCAGTGTCGCATATGAAGACCACTGAATGATGCTTCGACATGGTAGGCCTACTTCTGAAGACGTTTCGTCTACTCCGTTTGCTACATGTTTAATTATAGCGAATAAAACTGTGATTTGTTTAAGTATTGGGCGATAAATTTATTTCCCACTGTTGACACTCGAAACTCATTTTACCGAATACTTTAGTGGTACGGGTAGAGCAAACGGTCGTCAGTGTGTGTTTGGGCGTGTTTGACTATCCAGAATAACAACTTTTAAACTAAAGAATCTTTTACCTATATTGTTGGCCACCGGATTCACTTGCCATTATATAAATCAAGCTCAAATGACAATTTCATACGTCAAAATTCAAGGTCACAGGAGAGGAAAGGAATGTGACTTCTTCGACTATGGATGAAAGTCAGGAAGTGATTTACACATTCCGAATCATCAGAGGGCAGCACCAAACGTGCATCGAACACTTACACGATTTTTTAAAAGATAATTACCCACGCCGACAGCAATCGCGGGGTAGGGTTTTTTCACCGACTTTTGTCTGTTTGTTTCTCTTTATCCGCACTATATCTCAAAAGCCGATCATCAAACTTGACACAGAAATGTTCCACGATAAGTCCTGTAAACTGTTATTTAAAAGTCAAAAGGTCAAAGTTCAAGGCCACGAGGCACAAAAACAGTGCCGGCGTGGGTTCTTGCACTCTTGTGAGTGCTGGCTTTTTTCTAGTTACTGGTTGGTTGGTTGTCGAGTTCTTTGTGCTAAATAGGTCAGTGTAACCCCGAGTGAGGGCTTTCCAGTTTCTAGTTTGTTATAACAGCATGTTCGATAGCCCTGACTAGTGACTAGTTCTGTTTCTGTGTCTACATGTAGGCCTACATGCGATGTTTGTTGTGCGGCGAACGTAGTCCGTGATCAGCATGGTTTGCAATATTCGGAAGTGGATGCTGATTATCATCATGAGTCCGTATTACCGTGGTACATTATTCAGATATCCACTGCCAGCCACAATGGACAGTGGACTTGCAATGCAACATGTATAGCTATGTATAGCTATATACCATTGCCCCAGTCAAACTCACTACTGCGTGTATCTCTCCTCCCATATGATTATGCAGGTATTAATGTTTTTATTTTTGCGTATTTTTGTATTTGTTATGTGACATGTAGAAAATAACGATGTAGATGCATCTGTTACACAAAGCGATCGAAGAAAGCGATCACGTGAGTTAGCACCGACCATTTCAGCACGAAGAACTGGACACATAGGCCTGTCAATAATACGTCACGTCATAACGTGCGTCCGTATAGCTGAGAAAAATATTTGTCATCCTGTGCTCGTGAACTTTGACTCACGACCTTGACCTTTGAACTTGACCTATAAGGGTCATGGTGAACCGCACAGAGACCGCCCCCTCCCCCACCATCACACCGGACCAATATATTGTTCTAGCGGGACCACTAAAGTGATCTATAACTATTTCAGCCAACACGTTATCAACGCTTGGAATTAACTACCCAGGCATGTTACGTTTGCAACATCCGTCAATTTGTTCTAATACTAGGAGTAGGCGCACTTTGCACTGACAGGTGTCTATATATCGTAGACAAACATTGAGAAGTTATCGTCATTTAAAGCAACGCTTGGCAGCCCATCGGTCTACAAGTACAAGAACAAATCTGTTGTTGTTATTAATCGTTACAATACTATACACATTGTGGGATGACGTCATGTTTTCATATAATGGACCGAATAGGGCAGAGTCAGATACGACGCGTATGTTTCGTCCAGTTCGTCAAGTGGCGGCGCCGGAGGCGACGTCTGCTGCCTCAGGCCTCATCTTGTTTCATTCAGTAAGTTTTGTTCGATCGGCCAATATTTTCCTTGGACCTTTGGGTTTGAGGCCTCAATAGATGTTTGAGGCCTCAATAGATGTCGGAGCCCGGGCCACTGAACTCTCTGAATGCCCTTCAGACCCTGTATTCACACCGTTACTGGTTGCTGTTTTGACGCGTGTTTTTTCCACCCAGAAACGAATCGTCCGATGGATTCCGTCAGTGTTCCGAGTCGATTTGCCGTCGGATGACAAAAACCAGACACACGCTGGACTCGATAACATCGCAATAACGATGTCACGGCGAGAAAAACACTTATGACGGATTTCCGGGGTAATAAATCGCCTCCGTGTGCCCAGACCGGCCACCTCCGGACGTCATATCTGTTCGTCATCTACGTCTTAGGCCAATTCATCTGTCGATTGCCTGCCATCGATCTAATTGAACTGGGGATCGTATGAGCACCTGATTTCGGCTCATGAGACTGTAGGAACGATGGACGGCGCGATGCTTAAGTTTGAAGAATGCCACCGGATCATGACAGGTGACGTGTTTACGATTGATTTACGTAAAGCTATCAGTCTCATAACATATCACGTATGTATATAAAACTAGGTAAAGGCTTCCCATATTCGTTGCCGAGCGTTGGGCCCAGAGCTGATCCCGGTGTACAGGCAGTCTGCCCGCAGGTGACTTGACTATAAGTCATTCACCCGGCGGTAGGCTGCCATTACTTTCCGCCAGGTTTGCGGTTACCTTCCCAACCGCAGAGCATCACCGTCCCTAGGCCGATACCAAGTTATACTGCTTGGTGACAGAGGCACATAGGTGTGAACAACTTGCCCAAGGTAGTTATGTATCTTTTGCCCCGAGTATAGGAATTGAATCCACGACCTGTTGATCGCAAGTCCAACGCTCTGCCCATTACGCCACCGCGCCAACTCGTACGGTTCTATGCATATAGGTCCTCCTTATTGTCGGGCCGAAATGCACGCTTGCCGCATCGCATACTGCCCATGGACAGTCACGGTATAACGACGGACGGACGGACGGACGCCAGACCGTTACATTACGCTTTCTGCTATAGACGTGGCCAGTGTAAAAACTGGTGGAATCAAATACACATTTTGGCTATAACTCTTTCATCTGAAACAAGGCTGTCGGAGATATCACACTTCGCCCCATTTTCTTCAGTGCCGTTCACCAGGTGGCGCGACTGCTCAGTGCTGATGCCGCCGAATCACGCTATGGCCTTTGTGGCTGTAGTAGTTTGGCGTATGCATCCCTATTATGTGAAAATGTGACGTCATCCACAAAACCGGAAGTACATAACGTATTGCAATATCATCAAAGGACAGCCGTCACCGATCCACGGCCACGCTTAACATGCAGAGAAAATTTCGTGAAATTTGGTCGTGTAGTTGTGTACGTACCATATGAACATAATAAATAAGAAACTTATTCAAGCCACAAGCAGTCACGTACACTATAAAAGTGGTAATATCTTCAAAATGGTTCCATATACCTGTAGACAGATATACTATTACTACAGACTACTGTAGGACGTGGTGTGTGGCCTATCAAATAGCGCCATTTTTTATGATCTTGAATGACTTTTATGGTCGTTCATCTATCGCAAGCTTTGTCATGGTAATCTGTCATACAGTTCTGTAGCAGTTTCAACTGCTTCAACAAGATTTCAACTGACTTAGAGCATCGCGCGGTCCCTCTACATGTGACAGCTGAGCTCCTTGTCAATAAAACCTCTCGTGTCTCAGATGGCAAATATAAAATCCTATATTTATTTGTATTTATGTTCTGTTGTATATATTTTTATTTTAACAGTATAAATTACACATGTGTAGCACTTAAGTTTATACGTGTTTTATACGTCACACGTACAAAAATACATGCACGGTTGTATGAGTCTGAGCGCATATTTAACTGCTCAAATGTACGAGAAGTCACTGTGATACCGGAATGGTTATTCTGCAGTTGCGCCGCCTAGCGGTGAGCAAAAGCGATCGAATTAAATAGATTAAAGTATCATTGTAATGCCTACAAAATGTCAAAATTTCGTCAGAATCACGCAATCGATATGCCGGTATGAAGCGACTGTATTGCCAAAATTGCTAAAATTAGCGGCTTCTGGAAGATCCATACGCTTGCAACGATCAACGTGAAATTGTTATTACTCTGTGCGTGTTTCAATGTGTTTGTTTAAACGTTTGACAAATTAACAAGTAGCGCATGTCCAGGACTATTACAAAAAGAACGATGGTAAACGCTGTTGCATAGCATTCCACGGCGACGGCGAGCTGTGAATGGATATGCCAATATGCCGCGTCTGATGCAGTCCACCGGCCAGACAATCCGGAAATTAAACGGCGCACTAAAGAGGCGCGGGCGGCGAGTGTCGGAGAAATTGAACGGATTTTGCCGCGAGGTCGACGAAATGCCAAGTTGTACGCATAATCAGAGTCATAACTTCTGGAGGAAGGGCACACAGCGGGTTTAAAAACGTAACGGTTATGCGGTATAGTACAAACATTTCTCGCCATGATTCCGTACTAGTTAACATACTTCGAATTGGTCCCAGTCGCATAACTCACACACACACACACACACACACACACACACACACGTAGGCCTATACGTGTTGTCTGGCGATGACCTCCCAACCATCGGGTCTTTGGTCTTGTGGACTTCCGTTGACAGTGAGGCACATTCTGATGAAGTGTGTCGACTTGCAGGGTATCCTTGAAAAATATTTCACGGTCCATTCTGTTGAAGAATTATTTGAAAGTCTTGACAATAGTACTATTATCGATTACATCAACAAAACGGCATTTTTATGATCGATTGTAACGCTCGGTATTTCCGTTTAATATCCGTTTTATATTAGCTTTATAGCCTTGATTTTATATTTTCTTTTCATCATTTGCTAGTTACCAGATAATTACTTCGCTCCCGTAAGGGGTGCGGAAGTATTGTGATGAGTATGTCTGTGTGTGTGTTTTCGTCTGTCCGCGAGTTATATCCGGAACCACACGCGCGATCTTTACCAACTTTTGTGCATGTTGCCTATGGCCGTATATGGCTCGGTCCTCCTCCGGCGTCACTGTGATAGGTTATGTACTTCCGGTTTCGTTGATGACATTATGTTTTTCTATAATGGGCCATATAGCGGTATGAATTTCGCTACGAACGACCGATTTCGCTTAAATTTATTTATTTAACGTTTGCTTGGTTCTCGGTTTAGCCGTCTTGGTAGGACTAAAACTTGTGACAGACGGACAGACGGACGGACAGACACATAATGACAACATATATTCAATGTCCTATTATTAAAGGCATAATTTTGACTAGCTATTTCGAAATTACTCGGAAACTAAAGTAAAAGAGGAATGGAGAAATTTGACGATTAATCGGACGTTGCCGTAGCTATTGTTACTATGGTAACGGTGCACGTTGGAGAAAAAATATACCAGTGACTTTAATGAATGGACGTAGGAAAGCGAAGTTAATATAGCAACAATGAGACTAAAGTTAAGGAAGTATATAGAGTTAAGGGAGAATTATAGTGGTCCAACTGAAAATATACCAAAGTTAAAAAATTCGTGTTGAAGAGCTAGAGTTTGCTATGGCCCCTATGGTTACCTGAAGAATGGTATAACAAAGGATGCATTCATCGCCTTGCAAACCCCCGTAAGTGGTTCGCAAGTATCTTATCTTCAGCCATTTTGTGACAGACAAACTTAAACACGGCTACAAGATATATCGCGATAGCATTGCGTCGCGCGGTGAAAAAGTCTCGTGCATAAAGATTTTCTAAACGCCTGGATGGCCCACACACTGTCGGCTGAGGCTGCGTCGCCCTCTTGTTTCAGAAGCGCTCAGGTATACGGAAGCCGCACGTACAACGTGATGCCAAACAATCACACGGCACGCAATAGCTGTTATCCACACGCATATCCGCGAACCGGAAACCGTATCTTCACGACTGTTGTAGGGGGCATGAGGAATCTAAGCCCAAAATGTCACAGATAGTCCCCCAAACTTGATGATCCAGTCCCCGAAACATGACTCCAATAAATTCGTTTCACCACCCAATATATGTGTTTTTGCATTTTAACCTACCCTACCTCTGTTTGGCGACCCGTTGGGGTGACCACGTTGGAATTTCGCCGTGGTTTTTGGCGTCAGAAATCTTGCATGGGCTATCGTGCGGCGTTGTTTGCTTGATTCTCGGTTTAGCCGTCTTGGTAGAACTAAAACTTGTGACAGACGGACAGACCGACGGACAGACACATAATGACAACATATACCGCGCTAGCATAGTGTCGCGCGATAAAAGTTAATAAATCGGTCAACATTTGACCAAGTTTTAGGCAAGTAGGTTGACTGTCTCATCGCTCGGTGTATCGGTCCAATGCCATGGCGTGCTAAAGACCAGTCCGCGCCAGCAACAATGTCGAAGCAACGTTCGACTTGTCGAAAGAATCGTTCGACTTGTAGCATTCGACAATGTTGTTTCGACATTGTTGCTGGTGTGTTCGGGGCCTAAGAGACGAAGATCTCGCCTATGGCAATGACACGACAAACAGCCAATGTTGTAACAGCAGCAAATTACGATGCCACATCGATCTTCTTGACTCTGAGAGGATTAAGTATCAAACTGGCATTGCCAAATCACCAACTGACACCGTGAGAGAATGGCTGTACGTTAAGCGTGTGCAAAGGCATTGTGGTGCGGCACCTTAATTGCTCATATACATTCAATCAATAGACTAGGCCTATATGAATTTTTAGGCCGCATAGCACGCAGTGCATAGATGCGGTTTATTGCTATAGATGTCGCACGTAGCGTGGTCTGTCTGCTTGTCTGTGTGTTGGACACACGGATGTGTCCTGCAAAAGTGGCTGAACCGATCGAGATGCCGTTTGGAGAATTCGGGAAGGGGCAATTTTAAGGGTTGTCCGTCCCATCGAATAGCACTGAAAGTCTCTGCTGCGGGCAGCAAAATGGGTCATTCAACCCTCACTGACGGCACGATATGCAATGAGAGCTTTCGCCAAAATTCTTTGACCACTCGTTACCGGCTTGTGACCGACAGACATCAACCAGGCCGGGCACATACCGCGCTATGCATACGCGTCGCAAAGGTGTCGCGCGGTAAAAACTGTACAATACCGCAATGCACCACACAACAGTCCGTACGCTTCACTTGATTATTTTCAGTTACCGTTGATGTGTAAGTAAAGTAAAAGTAAGTAAAGTAAACAGTGTATAGCAGTTTAGCATCATCTTAGCTCGTAACCGCCACGGGAAACTCACATGCCATATGGGATCACACAGTGTTACCTGCCAGCCGACAGAGGTGAGAATCCCGCCTTTACCCCAGCCGAAGCAGGTACTCGATATAGCGACCCCGGAGGGATGCAAGGCTGAGTTGACCTATGTTACGTGAAAGCCGACCGGCCGGTAACTGAACCCACCTGTAAATCGCAAGTCCAACGCCCTACCGCTAAGCCACCACGCAACACAGTACCCAGAAATGCCTTTGGCACTCCGTGCGGGTTTAGGAATCCCTGATTTCCTGTCTTATATTATTCGACTTCTGGCCGATCAAAACGGTAGCTGCTTCGGCAGCACGTCTCCGAGTATCATCGCGTCTCTTAGCATCAAATGACGCTGTTGTCGCCGTCAGACATCGCCGCAGGTCGCCGGCGCTACGACCGGCCTGGGAAATCAGCGTCGGCCTGTTACACAGCGGCCGGCAAGCAGTTGGGTGCCCGAAGCAGCTGGCCTACTAGTCTACGGAAACCTCGACGGCCAGCCAGGCACGCGGCGGGATCAATAGAGGACGACACGGGAAAAAGAACGGCCCGGACAGCAGTAACCATTGTAATGGCGAGTCACGCAGTCGGCAATTATGGTTTTCTACCTTCAATTACGTTCATCTAGAGATGGAAGGTGCTACGCAACCCTGCCGCAGTGGCGTGATTAGAATTACTGAAAGGCGTCAGTCCGCCTTATCTGAATAGGCCTAATGAAATACGTTGTTAAGTTTTGCGTGGTGGCATAGCGGTATGGCGTTGGACTTGCGATTTACAGGTCGCGGGTTCTATTCCCGGCAGGTCCGCTTTCACGTAACATAAGTCAACTCAGCCTTGCATCCCTCCGGGGTCGCTAAATCGAGTACCTGCTTCGGCTGGGGTAAAGGCGTGATTCTCACCACTGCCTAGTGGCAGGTAACAGTGTGTGATCCCATATGGCATATGAGTTTCCCGTAGTGGTGAAAGCTAAGTTAATGCTAACTGCATCACTTTCTTACTTAGTAAGTTTTTTCAGAATATTTCAAAGCGGGTGACTCGTAGGGCTGTCTTCGATACGCCACTGAAATCTTCGAATGTACCTACAGGCGAGATCATGGCAAACCGAGAAGGTGTGTTAATGGTGGCGATATGAAAAAGGAGGGCGACTACAATGGTACACGATGACGCAAAAACTGGGCAATTGGATACTGTAAGGTAAAGATAAAGGCTTAGATTTGAATAGTGCATAATTATGAAACGTCTCTAAAGCGCTCAGGATGACACGTGCTGAAGGGATCGCACAGATTTACCTACCACCCGCACGTTTATCCACGAATGGAGCGAGCCATCCTGCCTTTACTCCGTAAGCATTCACTAAATGGCGCTACCTCCCACCGAGGTAGCAGGCATCTGATTGCAGCTTACTACTCATTTATCGACCCCGAAAGGATGAAAGGCTGAGTTGGCCTGGTTGGTTCACTTGTAGCGGACGGTTTACCTACACAAGTGGTCACCCACCAGCTGCGGGTCAAGCGCAGGACGGGGAAAGTTCGCCAACGAAAGACCGGCGTTCCGCCACTGTGTTACGCAGCCAACCAAGCCGAAAAGATACACTTGCCTGTAACTTTGCCACGTTAAACATCCCTTTGCCGTGAGACACAATATTAAATTTGTCCTTAAGCACCTCGCTATAAGACTACATCTGCCTCCACGGACTTCTGCCTGCACCGTTTCTTCTGAGCTACTCGGTTTTTTATTTTTATTTTTTTTTTCATTATTTTTCGTTTCTGGGTCGTGCGCTAGATTAGGCCTAAGCTGGCCATCTTGTCAGCTTTTGAGCGCACGTAAATCTACTGTATCGTATCGCATCGTATCGTGTCACAGTTGCGTGGAGGTTTGGCGTAGCGGTAACGATCACACGGTGTATCAACGAACTTTACGTTGAGCCCGGTTAGCACACACACATCTCACTGGTACATTAAGAGACTTTTGAATACACGTTTTTGTCTAGGGCTGCGACGCATAGTAAGTGTTGCTTTTTTGCGCCATGCAGAAATATTCTTACTTACTTACTTACTTACACAGATTGACGACTGACAGCACTACGTGACCAGGGAGTGATCGGTAAAAATAACGATGTGTCTTTTTACAGGTATACATATAAACTGGTCTCTGTTTTTTCGCTTGTGACTCATGTAACGTACGCAGACTCCCATGTCTGGGAAATTTCGAACGTTCGGTACGACGCGGCATATCGATTTATCGATTTTCGGATACGCATCGTTCCATCTCTATGACTGTTGGCGTCGACAACGCTCCAACGTTTCCATGACGACGTGTATTGAGGACGCCTCGTTAAGACAGGCGAACGAGACGACGAAATAGTGCGCTGCCAAAACCCGGCAGCAATTTGCCTGCCTCATCAGACGGCCCTTGTCCAACACTCGCTGTCAGCAGCAGTTGGCCGAAAACTTCTGAGAACGAACAGGACAAGAAAGCGGCTACTCGACGTCGCACCAACCACTTCAGCAACACTTTTAGCCGACCGTGCAATTTAGGCTGGCTGTTTCATTTTCAGTTTTCAATTCACGTCTGGTTTTCAGTCACGGTTGGCCATCCCGGTAGTTGCTGAGGTATCTATTCCTCCTGAAACTTTGACCTACGCTTCCTAATGTTACCAACATCTTGGTCTGGTCTGGAGACGTTAACGTTCCTGCATTCGTCTGTCAACGTCATTTACAAAATGTTAAGCGTCGTCCGCCAAGGGTCCAAGAGACTCAACAGCTATCGGAATAAAAACACGGCTGGATGACAAACCGCTGCAACCTACTTGGCAGACTTCCTCTCTGCAGCAATCTCCGCTGCCTTTCCGGCCTGTAGGCTACCACACTTTGTGCCACATAAGAAGCAGCCAATGTACTGCAGTGGACAACAGTCACGTCTTATGCAACGCGGCGTTCAGATTGCCACGGTACCGAAGTCAGACCAAAGGGCCTCTTTTAGTCATTATTATTATTATTATTATTATTATTATTATTTCATGCACGAAACGGAAATACAAAAAAATAGAAACAAAAAAAGAATAACGCTAGTCCACGCAAACATTCCTTAAACAGTAGTTTACCAATGCTATTAAAGTCTGCAATAAATTTGACTACTGAAATTTAATAATAAATAATGTACTAATGGTAAAGTATTTGTCATAGATGAGCATTCAAATTTTAGTCATATATTTTACTGCAAATAAAAATAATGTACATTGTGAATCACAGATTATTTAGCTGCTTAATTTCAGTCCATAACACCTG
>Ga0209780_1000968_pt1 | contig 17628 bp, 10 predicted proteins | sample WorMetexBAHAMAS2_FD_187384 | JGI IMG/M metagenome (GOLD analysis project Ga0209780, IMG submission 187384) | Marine gutless worms symbiont microbial communities from Max Planck institute for Marine Microbiology, Germany - Inanidrilus exumae... | ecosystem: Host-associated > Annelida > Digestive...
CCACCACCCCAGGCCCAAAGTCGGTATAACAACACTGTAAATTAAGTGACTAAAGAGTGACGACTTGGCTAGATGCAAGGCACACAAGCCATGCATCTCATTATGCAATTTAATGCTTCAGTTATCAGATGCAGTGGACAGCACACCAGGTGAGTATCAATGTAGACCATGGACCGTGGTACACACGAACTTCTGGCTGCAGAGTGCGGAATGTGCCTCTGCAGGTGGCTGAGTGATGCAAATGAAGGGAGTCCGAGATAGTACATACCTGCACTAACACTAACACATATTCTCGCTGCAAACAAAATTTGGCAACTCTCGCTTCAGCCATTTTGGAGATATGATCACAAGCGCTGAAACTGAAACTGGGTCATGTGACCAGGACCACGCCCCTTTTAGGGGTGCTTTTTCATCATAAAGCTAGTCTACCCATATGCAAAATTTGATGATTATAGCTTCAGCCGTTCCAAACATATCACTGGGGGCCGCTAATTTAAAATGGGTTACGTGACCCTGACCAGGCCCCTTTTAAGGGTTATTTGTCCTCCATATGCTAGGACTTGATATGACCAACGGTGTACACAAAATTTTATCACTCTAGCTTCAGCGATTCCAGAGATACAGTTGGTGCACTCCAAAATTTAAATCGTTCATATGACCTGACCCCCTTCCTGAAATGATTTGTCACCCATGGGCTACGACTTACAACGATCAACCTGACTACCAAATTTGAAGTTTCTATCTCCATCCACCACTAACATATGAAAAAGGATACAAAATGTAGAAAATGGGGTGGTTTGGGGTAGTTAGGGATCACCCAAGGTCACTGAAAATAACGCCATTCGATAGCCTTTTATAGTAACTATTTTCCTACCTTGCACCGTTTCTGAGATATGGGGAGATATTGATCCAAAATTCATATTTTAAACTACACCACCTCTATTTGGTGCGCCATTTGGGGTGACCCTGTTAGAATTTCGCCAAGATCTTTGGCATCACCAAACGAAAGTGAATGTGACAACTGACAAACGTCCACATGCAGATCACTTGAAGATATACGACGATACTAACAAGCTCAGTATAGAGAGGCTCAAGTCGCGTAGATCCTCGATAGATCCATTCTGTTCGCTTGTCAGATTCAAAGAACATCTGCACCAGACTTGCATCAACTGCGGTTACACGTGCCGGGTACCTGCAACGACACAATCTCACCATCACCCACCCACACAACACGGCTCTGTAGCTCGGCAAAAACTCCACTTTATCGTCAATTCACACTTCACACGTCGTGTAAGATTACGGGTTCGTGTAATGCAAAAACGTGGCACAGACCACAACGTGTCAAAAAGACTCTGTTATACTGTTGCCTGTAACTTTGGCAAAAGCCGACCAATTTTCAAAATTCTTTCACGCCAGACTCGGTCACAAATATGCAGATTAGTCATTGCTGAAGATACCAGTACACCTTAAAGACATCACTACACTCCTCCTCCTCCTTCTTGGTCTTTTACTGTTGCCAGCAGTCATGTCTAAGCAATAAGTAAGTAAAAAAATATAATCTATAAATGTGCACAATGGTCAGCAAAGACTGAATCTGATGTGCAAGAAGGAAGGAGCCAAGGGGATTGGAAGGTCAGCTGCTGCTATAAATTGGAACAATCTGCCATATGACATTCGAGCTTGCGACTTGTTAATGTTTTTAAACGTAAACTTAAGACTCATCTTTTCAACACTGCCTATGCTACCTAGTCACATGTCATCCCCCGCGCCTACGACTAACATTCTAGTTACATATGGCGCGTTACAAGTTTTATATTGTATTGTGTTGTATTGATGGCAGAAAGTGGCTGAGCAGGTGCGACACTGAAGCTGCGAGATGGTTCCCTGTTGCATTCCTCGTGGGGCTCCTTGCCATACCTGCAGATGGTACTGCCACTGCACCTCTGACCGCACTGTCTTTAGCCAGCAAAAGGTTTTACATGTAGACTGTGTGCTCGGCTTGTGTACTCTTACTTAGTCACGACACATTGATAGGTTCACACAGCCACTTCCTTTCCGTTGGCTCACCGGTTCACCCTTCATCTACACTCCCGCCTTATGAAATGCTGTTGCCCGTCCCCCACGACAAGGACGCACCGTTACCTATCTTTCTAACCTAAACCGAGGACAATGCCAATTTACTAAATATTTGGCACCTTTATGACTAACGGCAACCAACGGCTCAAGATTTTCTATGGCACCAGAGAGAATACGTTTTCTACTAAATATACTTTAATCCAATCTCACTCAAGCACTTATACAACGTCAAGAACCATACAGCAACACAGACTGTATGAGCACATTTTTATCAATGTATCTGTTATCTGAGACAAACCTGCGGATCATCATTTATTACATTTACGTTTACATTCTTAAGCAATTGGAATTTGCTAAGTTATTCTCTTAAGAACATTTCTGTATCAGTAGTGTACAATCAGCAGAACAACTATGGTTCAAATATAACAAGAGCTGCCGTTTCCACACTGGTGACCAGCTGACGAATAAACTGTGCTATCAACCGAGTACAAAGCTGACTTCACAGGATCATATCAGTATAACCAGCTTGCTGTCACTACACCATCCTATTACATTATCAGTAAAAGGTAAAAGGTAAAGGCTTCCGATACTCGTTACTGAGCGTTGGGCCCGGAGCTGATCCCAGTGTACAGGCAATCAGCCTGCAGGTGACTATAAGTCATCCACCCGGTGGTAGGCTAACATTACTTTCCGCCAGGCTTGCGGTTACCTTCCCATCTGCAGAGCATCACCACCCTTTGGCTGGTAACAAGTTACACATCATCAATATAACTAGATTATTACTGCAGAAGCACAGAAGCCAGACTCCCATTGTGTGACTTAATGATATGCACAAAACTCTACGCAGTCACCCCGCTGCCAAAAATTAACTGCAGTAAGCTGTTTACTGAAAACATTATTTTGCACAATTACTACTTCTGAAAATTGGTGGTAACAAAAACACAAAAATAAAGCCAAACATGCAAACGCATTATAATACTATAATACAACACTGTGCACATGTAGTCACAATTAAAAACAAAATAATATGCTAGTTTATGGATGTTTTCTGCAAAAAAATACAATGGATCAAAATGCTATAAAATATGACAGACTCTGGCAATATGATTATTAACTGTTTAGACAAATAAAAAGAAAATGATTTACCATGTTCCTTTCCACTCTGTTTTAACGATCTGTCCTTCCTGTAAACGGACCATCGGCCTCTAACATTCAAAACACAACAATTTAAATTAAAAATGCAGACATAAACAAGATGCAGTCACAGATGGCAGACTTCGCTCCTGGTGACGCCACATGGTGAACTTGGACAGACAATGGTGTAACGTCATCTGACATCCGATTGGTGTCGCCATCTGGTGAACTCAACAAAACATAAATGCCACCTCTGATTCTGTCAATTCACTCTATTATGTGAAAACATGATGTCATCCACAAACTAGATGCACCTAACCTATCGCAAAGCCGTCATAGGAGGACCGAGCCATGGCCACAGGTAACATATGCAGAAAATTTGGTGAAATATGGAAGTGTGGTTTTTGAGATATGCAAGCAGACAGACAGACAGACATACAAACATGCTGATCACAATACCTCTCACCCATACCGGGGCAAAGTAAATACAATAAATATAAATTAGATCCGTGCGGGACTGACAATCGACTCTTCACAACTGACGTTTCTGCCAAGATCAAAGCCATGCGACACAAAAACTATGGCAAATATCAAAAATACGGCCCAAATCAGAATTAGTGGTCAGTTGCCACCTCCCATTGTAAATGGTGCAGGAGATAGCTTTTAAAAATGGAACAATTTCCAACTTTCAAGGGCTGTTTGACCTTGACCGTGACCTTGGATCTGGTCATACTGCAAATCATCGTGCATCACTTATCGACCTCTACCAAATTTCATTTAAATCAAAGGAACTTCGTGTACACGTACATACAGATGTATGTATGTACGCATGGATGGTCGGACGGATATTTGAGACCCACATTATTAGGTCGACTCAGAAGAACTGACCTAACGAGAGGCTAACTCAGAAGTCATTGTACAAGAACAAACAGAAATCAATGTACATATTAATGCATTGGAACAAGACCGACAATTAATTGCTGCCATACCTCCGGATACTGATGCAGATATGAACGGATGAAATCTTGTGAATCTGGGTGAATATCTTCCCACACTTCACGGCCTTAACATCACACCGCATCAAATCACAGTGCTCTGCTCTAATTAGTGTTTCACAGAAGCAACAGTTCATCGCAGATAGTGTTGTTACGGGGGCAGGAATTTGTAACTCGGTCGATGGCTGTGTTTTTTGACACATCACCGCGTTGCCGGTGGCGGCGGCGAATATAGGTCGGTGTCAGGGTTGTTAATTGATATCCAGATAGCCACTAGCCGTTTCTGTCGCGCTTTAAACTTGGACATGTAGTCCATTTATCTAGATGTGATATGATGACTGGCCTTTATGAGCAAGCAGTACCGGTATGCATCATTGCACCATGCACTGCCAGTCAATCTGTCCTGTTCCCTTCTCCTCACACCTCATCACAACGCGCACAGCAACCACTGCCATGGTTGCTAATAAGTCGAATGATCAAACAACGGCTGTCTGGAAGTTGTTGTGTCGTTTGCGAGTGGGGAAGCAGACACGTGGGGAAGGGCGGGCGGTCATACAGCTTTCTTGTCTTGTATAAATATGACTGCACACAATGGCATTTGAGATGGTTTGTATGCTTTGTCAGTTTCAGCTGAGACATGCAAATCATTGACCAAAACTCTTCACTTTGAACTCCACTACTTACTTCTCTATGCTGTACTTACAACATCTGGTTGACAGAAAAGTTTATGTAAATGCAGAAACAAATATCAAATATCCAGTTAAAATCGAGCTTAGATCCTTGGTCATACGGCGTATGAGGACTGGATGATATGTATATTAAGAAAAGGTTACGTGAGAAAACACAAAACAACAGTGCCACTAAACAAATGCAGCAACAGCTTACTTTGTTCATACACTTGATGCAGTGTACTGGCTGCTGAATACTGAGCATAACCGTCGTCAAAAAATACCAGAAACCTATCACACAGCAAAGACACACTCAATAGTCTAAAGTAAACCTCAATTAGCCAGTTAAACCATGATTTTCATACAACACCAGATCTGAACCTGTGCATCCATACGACAGTGACGCTGAACGAGACAAAACCCTTATGAATGTGACCGAGACTGAACCCCCGATATCGAGACCAAAACTTTGGCCTCTAGATCGACTGATTAAGGTTTTACGTCCCACCCGACACAAAATAGGTCATTTTGGAGACGTGCCTCTACATCTAAGATGACACCAAAAATCGTAAATAACTGTAATGGGCAAAAACCACTAAGCCAGCCGGTAAGGCTTCAAACCAATTGTTAAGGCCCTAATCACTTGTTCTCAGACTTACATCACATCATGCCTGTGCCAGCAAACCTCCACTGGCTGCGGATACCTCAGCATATCCAGTATAAGTTGTGTGATGACACCAAAATTCTGCCCTCAAAATCGACATCAACATTTTGGTCGCAAGATCAGTGTGGTCTCAAGACCCTGACTACGCTCACTAGGGCAAGTCTCTCATTCCAAGGCTAGCACTTGATACATTCTACCAGCAAACAAAATTTGGCAACTCTCACTTCAGCCATTCCAGAGATATGATTGCGAACATAGAAACTGAAAAATGGGTCATGTAACCCTGACCACGCCCCTTTAGTGGTCTGTCATCATTAGGCTGGAATATGATATAGTCTACCTGTGTACAAAATTTGACGACTCTAGCTTCAGCCAATCCATATATATCAATGGTGGCCACAAAATTTTAAATGGGTCACATGACCTGTCCTTTTGTCATCCAAAAGCCAGGATATGATGTAGTCTACATGGGTATAAAATTTGATGACTCTAGCTTCAGCCGTTCCAGAGATATGATTGGGGGCCCCAAAATTTAAAAGTGGGTCACGTGACCTTGACTACACCCCTTTTAAGGGCGATATGTCTATGTCACCTGAATGTGGGAACTTGACATAGCCTACCTGTGTACAAAATTTGATAACTCTAGCTTCAGCTGTATCACAGATATGGTTGGTGCCCACCAAAATTTAAAGGGTTCACGTGACCTGACCACGCCCCTTTCAGGAATTGTTTGCCATTCTTGGACTAGCACTTGATATGGTCAATCCATCTAACAAATTTAAAATCTCTAACTCCACCCAATACAACGTTATGAAAGGTGTTACGAAATAACAAAATATCAAAAATGGGGTGGTTTGGGGTAGTTAGGGGTCACTCAAGGTCACTGGAAATAGCGCACACAAGTTCCTATTAGCGTACTACAGTAACTATGTCCCTATCATGCACCATTTCTCGTATATAATGAGATACAAGATATTGGTTGAAGATCGCCATTTTAACCGACTCCACCTCTATTTGGCACCTTCATTGGGGTGAACCCGTTGGAATTTCATCACGATTTTTGGCGTTAAAGAGTCCCTAGGCTATCATAGGGCCCTATCTGCATGATACTACGTTTAGCCATTTTGGTAAAGTGCCTGCTTGTGACGGACGGACAGATGGACGGACAGATGACAACAGCATATACCGTGCTATCATAGTGTCACTCGGTATAAATTCACCTTGAAGTTGAAACTGCAGCTATCAATAGAAAAGCACAAGCGGTGGGAAAGAAGAATAGAACTTAGAAACCAACATTAAAATTTCAACACTTTCAAAACGAAGTACCCACTTGCAAGACCATTCATAACTAGCATTGTTTTCCATGATTCCCTGGTCCCTCCCAGTGAACAGTTTTGCACGACTTTCCAACACTTTCCAAACCATGGCTAAATAGATAAATTCCAGTATGCAACTGCCAGTCAAATATCGGTTGGCTATCACGAATGCTACAATGCTATAGCAGTGAGCAAAGACACAAAATTAAGCATCAGTAAACAGGACTCACCTCAGGCTATTGCGAACAAGTGGCGGTTCTGCAATGATGCCAGCGTAGTACTGTGCAGAGTGATGATTTTCATCAGAATACATAGCTATCACCAACATCATCAGATGTTATACTGTCAAATATATTGGTCGGTTGGGAGACTAATGCCCCCCTTCAGCACAAAAATAGGCTATATCGGGGACAAGGTCTTGGGTGAAGATTAAGTTCTGCCAGCTTAAGGATCGCCGTGATACAGTAACCTCCCAACCCTTTTGCCTTTTTGTTCAGCTATGACCCAAAATGGGCAAAATGGGAAAGGATAGGGGAGGCTCATCTAAGTTATTATACTAGTGCCTACAACAGTGTGGAAACTAACCAACCACCACAAGACCTATTTATCAGTTCAATATGATATCTTCTGTAACTGCCGTTCTTCAGTTCCTATAACATATCAGTGCCTAACGACTCTTGTTGTATACTATCTTTTGTGTTGTCTGGCTTTGGAATGCTTCTCTTAGGTAAAACCCAAAAGAAGCATCTTGGGGACCTCCCTCCCATGGTACCAGACCTGCCCCCTCCAGCCCCTGTCAAATATATCAATACATCACAACAATATGCATTTTTACTACATGATGCATTGTGTATGTGCTACATACTACCTGATGACGTATAACTATATACCCTCATAATTCTGTCTGTCAGTGCGTCACTTTTGCATTGGGTGTAAATAACCACACATCAAACTTTCTTCATCCATTGCCTGTCTATACGATGCGATGCGATATGGTATAATTACATGCACTTAAAAGCTGATGTGATGGCCAGCTTAGTCTAGCGCACGGCACAGAAATGAAAAAAATTGAAAACAAAAACCAGAGTAGCTCAGAAGAAACGGTCTGCGTAAAAGTCCGTGAAAGGCAGTCCGGGAGTCCCATATTTCTGGTTTTCTTATAACCAAAGATATTGGGTAATTCTAATCTGTCACCTCACAGGCATATGAGGCATATGTAGCAAGACCAATCTTGCTACAACACGGAAATGACACCAGATTGGGACAGAGTTACCAAGAACATTAATAGGAAGTCCACAAAGTCTATCAAAGCTGTCCTTTCAAGTGACCCATCATTTTACCACATTCATCTCTCCCTCAAGCAATATGGCAAAACAGCTGAATGCGTCATGCTGGTTTTCGGAATAATAGTCATACTTGGCCAGTGAAGTTAGCAGGCAAGTGATATAATTATGGGTTATAGGACAAGTTGAAGTAAAGTAACTGTTTCCATTATAACTGTTAATGATTAATACTAGAAACAGCCGTAATATTTACGTAAAAATTAGTGATGTTTCAGCAACAACTGTCGCCTTTTTCGAACTGAAAACTTTCCACTAGAAGTCACTACAGTTGTAACAGCAGAGTAGTAGGTCGTCATAGACATGGGAGAGCAGGAAGACCCCCTTGTCTCTGTTCATAATGTCTTGGGCTTCTTGCCGAATTTTGAAGTGGAATAACACGAAGGTAAGAAATACACCAGAAGCACCAGGAAACAATCACAGTCAGAGAAGAACAAATCCGCAATCACAGACCATGTCAACACAGAAAATCACATCATCGACTGGGAAGAGGCAACAATTATCGGCCGGGAATCTGACTGGACAACACGGTGGATCAGGGAGGCTGTCAAAATCCGGCAGGAAACCCAAGACGTCATGAACAGAGACGAGGGGGTCTTTCTGCTCTCCCATGTCTACAACGACTAACTACTCTCCGCTGCGATAACTGCAGCGACTCCTAGCGGAGAGTTATCAGTTCAAAAAAAGGCTACAGTTGTTGCTGAAATGTCACTAATTTTCGAGGTAAATATTACGGTTGTTTCTAGTATTAATCATTATCTTTTCAACCTATGAGTTTATTCGCCTACTAACTAATCAACAACCACAAGACCTATTTATCAGTTCAATATGATATCTTCTGCCTACATCATCACGGTTTGTAGACGTTTCTTAAAACACTTCAGCACAGCACATGGGGAATTTTTTCGGTAATCAGTTCAAGTTCATTCAAGAATGTTTCCGTTATAGTATCACCAATACTCATATAAACATCAGTATTGGTAAAATTGGGTACACTTGTATCGATGGACATCAAACCCGTACTGAACCAGAGCCACGAAATGACCATGTGACCAACAGATATTGAACAAAATCTATTATTACAGAATTCTGAGGCCGAATGTAGAACGATAATGAACACACAGAGGACAAACAAGCTCTGTTTACCAATGACGCGTGTTCCAACAGGCACATTCTCCCGCAGTGGACTCGTGTATGCTATCAGCTTGCCACCCACCGTCTTCATTCCTTTACCATCAAACTTTATCTTGTATTTCCGCTACAGTGACAACAACAGACAGAATTTTGATATTAGCAACATGTTGCTATATTAACACTTCTAACGCAAGTAACACCGGCAAAAAGTAAACAATAATTCTTAAAGTAAAGTAGAAGATGCGACTTCGATGCCATAGCATCGATGTGGATGTTTCACCATAGCCTGCTGAAACTTTGACCTTTGAACTCCAGAAATATCAGGTCATCAGTAGGGGCTAGTAAATATTCCATGTCAGTTTTATTAAGACTGTTCAAGAAGTTCATGAGATATGACGTTTACTAGCTTTGACCTCGACTGCCTGCTGTGACCTTAACCTTTGACCTCCAGAATCTTATCATCTATTCAATACAGGTTAGCGACTATTCCCGGTCAGTTTTTATCAAAATTGTTCAAGCCATTCACGAGATATCATGGTAACAAAATCTGACCGAATGAATGAAAAACGGATAAACAAACGAACGAATGAATTAATGGGACTACGGGATAGCCTATAAACACAATGCCTTCCTCACAGTGTCAGGTGGCAAAGGCATAAATATTCATACATCTGCACAATGTAAACAATATCTGCTTCATGAGAATAGTCAGTGCTGTTTGAAGAAATACTGTATGGATCATGACTTACTAAGACTAAGGTCATCCTGTCCCTGCTGGAACACTGGGTGACAAACTGTCTGGGTCATGACTGAAAGAAAAGCAAGCAAATCTGTAAAACTGCCAGAAAGCAAGGCGTACCTCTGACAATGACCGATGGAGATTGAGTATGTCAACAAGCGTCCCTTTGTACCATATGTCATCACCTTTCTTGGCAAACAACTTCATGCCCAGTGCAAGATCACTGTACACACCAACATCACTGCTATGTGGCACATTCACAAGAAATTAATTATCACCGATCTATGCTAAAGACAACTTTTTACCAACTTCCAGATCTCAATCGATATACAAGTATCATAAAAAAGGTAAAGGCTTCCCACACTCGTTACCGAGCGTTGGGCCCGAAGCTGATTCCAATGTACAGGCAGTCAGCCCGCAAGTGACTATAAGTCATTCACTCAGCGGTAGGCTGCCATTACTTTCCGCCAGACGTGCGGTTGCCTTCCCAGCTGCAGAGCATCACCGCTGCTTGGCTGGTACCAAGTTATACTGCTTGGTGACAGAGGCAAATAGGTGTGAACAACTTGCCCAAGGTTGTTACACAGCTTTGCCATAAGATTTGAACCCACGACCTGTTGATCACAAGTCCAACGCTCTACCCACTGAGCCACCGCAACACCCAAGTATCATAAATGTTCATAAATAAAGCTTATCATGCAAAAATGTTGCATGAATACAAAGCATGGTGTCAATCAACTTCAACAGTGAATTTAGCCAGCAAGCCTGAACGTTCGACGTTTGTTTTAATCCCGTGGTGGTATCCATGCCTCATAATCACATCACTGCACACATTCAACTAAAAATCGCCGGCAGTCACAACAGTACAAAAACCCAAGCCCCCACTGTTTTTTTGTGCTTTGTGACCTTGACCTATGACCCCAAAATAAATGGGTTTCCAGGACTCACAGTGGAATATTCCTATGTCGTTTGGTGATTATATCTGCAGTGTTTCTTTAGATACTGTGCGGGAAAACAGACAGACAGACAAATACTGCTCATACCCTACCCCACAACTACCATCTGTGTATGTGATCAGTAATAACCAACACATAATGCAATAATTGCACTTTCTGTACTTCACAAATCATTCTATGGCGACAGTCTAGTAACAAAAAGTAATCAAGAGTTCACATACGATGACGGCTTTGGCACAGGATGATTCAGAACCGTCCACGGTTTTCCCGCAGCATTCAGCATCTACACCAAATAAAATCGCCGACATCATTCACTGCCAGTACATAGTACACCAGCTTAAAAAACTTTGCAAACACATACATAACATATTCAGCATTTGTCTAAACCGCCTTATTTTTCATGGTTACTGCAGGATGAGCAAAAACAGAACTTTTGAGGGAATATCTGATCAAATTAGTACAGTCTGGCGCCATCCTATTGCCCAACCAACGGTGTTGAATAACAGAAGGGAAGCTCAAAGCACCGACTCAACCAGAGAAAATCACCCATCAGCCTTGTCCTTTCTTAATGCACCAACTGACTCCTATGACCGACGTCACAACTGCAATTTTATCGCGCGACTTTGCCATGCAACTTTATCGCGCCACAAAGTTGCAGTATGCAAGTGTGCATGTCGCACACTGCTACTTTGTCGCACAAACAACAATTGACCAATCAGCGTTCACCGCATTCTCGCGACAAAGTTGCACAGAATAGAGCGCTGCTCTATTCGGAAAAGGAGTTGCGTGACTGTTCAAGAGTTGCGCAACATGACATGTCACACTTGCAATACTGCCGCGCAATAAAGTTGCGTGACAAAGTTGTGCGACAAAATTGCAAGTGTGACATTGGTTTAAGAGAAGTGATGCTTCATCTTTTATGCCAGCTCTCTGATGCAAGAACCCCTCTGAAGTAGATAACAGATTTTGACGCCCCAGCGTCGGTGTGGACACCTCTGCACCACATATTTGAACCAAGATGTGACTTAAGACCTCTGACCTCGATCATCCAGCACGGTCATCAGTTGAGGCTAGTGGTTATTCCTTGTAAGTTGCACCAAAGCTGCTCAAGTAGTTCAGAGACATGGTGTTCACAATACAAGACCTTAACGGTCTACTGTGACCCTGACCTCCTAAATCTAATCAGGTCATCAGTAGGGGCTAGTGAATATTCCCTGTCATTTTTATCAAATTTATCAAAACTGATCAAGCCATTCACGCGATATCATGGTAACAATATCGGACCAGACAAACGAACAGAAAGACCAGACAGCCCCAAAACAAATAAATAAATAAACATTTACTTACTTACTAAAACACAATGTCTTCACCGACACTTAGTCCAATAGCAAAGAGATAAGAACTTGTCACTACTATAAGCAAACTTGTTACAACACTGATTTAGTAAACAGTTATCACTCCAGCTACACAATCACAATTATGTCATCTAACGACACAGCTCGACATCCTTTTCAACAACTCCACAGCTACAAGCTAATGACTCAAAATAATAAAATAATACGATTCTGATGATAATCAAGTACTGACAACACTATAAAATACTACTGCCTTTCATAGACACAACTACACAAAGCTGGGATATCAAAGAGTGTACTATGAACACATAAAATGGAAAAACTCATGAAATTATAAATTATCGTAAGCAGATCACACTGTTAGCAATGCCGGGACAAAGTTCAACTAGCCAATCTGACATTCAGTTAGATCTCATGTCTATATACTGTACACACCTGAGCTGGCTGAACACATGGTCCAAGCTGCAATGGTCTGAAGGTAGCTTCCGTGGCTGATGCAGCACTTACCTGCAGGCAATCACGGCAACATTTATAAATCCAACCATTCACAAATTTTACGCATATCATCACTGCACTGAGACAAGTGCTCAAAACATTTTGACAAAATGCTGCATCACAAGGGGATTTTTCATGTAATGTGACATTGACCTGTCGGGAGCATCGAAGTCGGCTGCAGCAATCATGCTGTTATTGACAACTGAACGATCCCTTTTGCTGCCAATGCTTTTCAATGGGTTGGACATCTGCCAAAATTGCCCCTACGTGTAGGGGAATGTAAATCCCTATCTTTATGGGTTCAGACGTTTTTGCATAACCTCACCCATGTGCCCAAAACAAACAGACATAAGAATATGCTATGTGTGACATCTTTAGTAATAGGCTGCATCTATGCACCATGTGCATGCAATGCAATTTAATAAGTAAGTTTTACTCAACAACAAGGCAGTCAAGAATACCAGACTTCACCCGCGTGTGCAATTCAAAGACGCCGACACATATATGGACAGAGTGACAGACAGACAGACAGACACAGAGACTTATATACAGACACTACACAGTGATTGCAGTACTTGGCACCCATCAAATAACGAAAATTATAACAACAAAGACTGGCTTCAGTTTCTTTTCTATGTAAAAGCCGATGATTTAAAACAGCAAATATCAAAAATTTTATCCGCAAATTCAATGAATAGAAGCTAGCCATCACATTTATTTCAGTCAGCGGCCTGTCATAAATGTACAAGCTACCTTCCGTGCTTAGAATATGCGGATAAAATTTTGATATTTGCTGTTTTAAAGCAGCGGCTTTTACAAAGAAGAGAAAATCAAGGCAATTTTTAAACATAATTTTTGCGGTTTTATTACGCAAAATAGTAAGTGGCAAAGCAAAGTTCATTGGGCCAATGTCATCATCATGCCATATTTCTGGGAAAGCAGTGAACGCATTGCTGAGATATTGCGATTTAACGGTTTTCAAATGGTGGCAATCCGCCGTCTTGGATATCTATCAACATACCAAATTTTGCGGCGACATGTCGAACCGTTGCAGAGATTTAACGTCCTCCATTATCAATTTTTAAAAGTTGGAAATTTTAACTGCCGATATGGTTCAAGGGGCCAATATCCGTCACCGTGCCACATCTGTGTACATTGGTCGAACCATTCCAGAGATATGGCCATTTTTCAATTTTTTTACGATGACAGCCGTCCGCCATCTTGAAATTTTAAAAATTAAAAATTTTAAATGCCTGTCCCATCCGGAGACCCAATATGTGTCACCGTGCAAACCGGTATGGCCACACTTCAACAGGGACATGGTGTAGTTATGTGTATATGCCCAATTATGCGAAAAATGACATCGTCCACAAAACCTGCAGTACATAACGTGTTGCACTGTTGTCAGAGAAGGACTGAGCCATGGCCACAAGTAACAGCACAAATAGTCTAGACATGTGGTTTTTGACGTACATGAGCAGATGGACAGACAGACATACAGACATGCTGACTGCAATACTTCTCACCCATCCTGGGGGCAAAATAATAGATGCACGTAAATGCAGCAAATACTAAAAACTTCACTGGCCTGGAGATGTGAGGACAATCTAGTCACTGGCTGTGGTAGAGTTTGCGCATCAACACCACATGTTCTATAGTCACACACACACAAATACAGCCTGTCACAGTTCTTATATGAGATCCTCATCAGTCAAAACTAGGGCTGTTAAGCGATTAATTTTTAAAATTATTTTAATCGTGCCTTAATCGACGTTTTGACGCACATTTTCTGTGTGTTGTGATACAGGTGTAGGAGGTAATGAATGACTGAAGATGTGCAGAACCGCAAGCTTTTCGCACATCCGCGGACGGGTGCAGACGCAACGTTACGTGTAGCTGCAGATGCGGATGGCCGGACATGGGCGCGTCCTTCTGAGATTGTCAACTGTGCATGCTTGATGAACGTTTATAGTTTTACTCTGGAATCAACTAACCGTTCTATAGGCCTAATTTGTATAACTCGCAACATCACTCTATCCTTTCGCAGTGAAGTCTTTTACTTCATGACAGAACAGAGTACATTGCTGACATTGCTGCTGGAAAGACTGGATAACGACCGAACGCGGACGTCCACGGACGCCTGTAATTGGACAGCTGTAGATGCGGGGGGTGGCATTTCTGCAGAGGCGGATAACCGCGAATGCCAAAATATCCACGTCCGCACATCTCTGTAAATGATGTCTCAGCATAGCAGAAAATATCATGTAGAATAGCAAAATCAAACGAAATTTTGAGTAGTGATGCAACCGGAAAGTAAATATTTGTTCATTGGAGGAGCAGGGTTCGATTATCTAGAGGTGTGCATTAAATCGCGCTACTGGTGTGACGAGTTTGCATTTAAATTTTTAGTGGCGTTAATGTTTTTAATGGCGATTAATTCCTTAATGCGTTACTGAACGGGTTAATTCAACAGCCCTAGTCACAGCACGTTATAACACAATAAAGTTTGGTCATCCTTGTGGTCTTGTGACATCACACTCCAGTCATTCGTAGAACTTCATTTCACTCCTTCACCTCTCGCTAGTTAAGCTCAGTCGACAATCACGTGGCAGTATCACCACATCATATCTCCTCATTATTCCTCTATACAACATGTGCATCATTTATGAAAAACAAACTTACGAGAGTTCAGAGACAGTTTAAAATACTTTCGTAACAACAGCCAAAAAATGCAGATCCTGTTTTCTCAATGAGCTTCTCGTTTCTAAACTGGCCTATTTTGTGCAGAGTGGTACGCTAAACTAGAAAATAGACTCAATGGTCCGGTGTCAACGTAGATGACTTCAACACCTCAATGGCCAGCTGTTACCTTGACCGCTGACCTCCAGAATCTAATCAGGTCATCAGTAGAGGGGGTAGGGGGAGATGGTGGAACAACAGGTAGAGTGTTGGACTTGCGATCATCAGGTCGTGGGTTCAAATCTTACTCGAGGCGATAGCTGCGTAACAACCTGAGCAAGTTGTTCACATCTATATGTCTCTGTCACCAAACAATATAACTTGGTACCGGCCAAGGGGCAAAGATGCTCCGTGGCTGGGAAGGTAACCACAGGCCTGGTGGAAAGTAATGGCAGCCTACCACTGAGTGAATGACTTATAGTCACCTGCGGGCTGACTGCCTGTACACTGTGATCAGCTCCGTGCCAACACTCGGTAACGAGTATGGGAAGCCTTTACCTTTTTTCTGTATGGGCTAATAAATATTCCCTGTAAGTTCCATTGAGATTGCTCGAGCCATTCATGAGATATCGTGGTAACAAGATCTGTCCAGACTCCAGATGAACAAAGAGACAAACATGGCGGAGGGACAACCTGGATGGCAACGACATAAAAAGATTACACACACGGCTCAGCTGCTCACTCACACAGCTCACTCGCGGTGAGAAATGTCAAGTCACGAAACACATTACGAACAGTTTCTACCTGTCTTGTGCAACACCACTGCTAACAGTGTCTGAAGCTACAGCATGCTCATCATCCGACACTACTATTTCCAGCTGATTACTTCTCCTGTAACACATACATACACGTTGTACCACCACATTCTTCCTGCTAATTTTATACGCATTTAGCTACATACATCACCATTCCGTACTGCTTAATTGATTAACTGAGTTAAGGTTTTATGTCCCATCTGACACAAAATACGTCATTTCGGATACACTATTCCCAACCAATATCCTGGCTTATTACCGAAAAACTTAATCTAACACAATAAAAGCAAACATGCATTCAAAAAAATTACAACAACACAAAAACTAAAGTCAGATTTGGTCGCCTCTTATGACCTCTGGCCTGGAAATGGAATGGGCCTATGCTTACAGAAGTAGATAAGTAAGAAAGAAAATAAGTAAGGAAGAAAGTACGTATGGAAGGTAAGTAAGTAAACAAACAATTTATATTGTGCCAGAATCAGCAAATGAATCAGGGTGCATGAAAGTCCAAGAGCCCATTATGCTTCCAAACATGCAGTTAAAACAATATGTGATATGCATAAATACAAATGCATCATTTTATAAATACATCTACATCTGAAGTGCGCAAAGATGCTTAAAAGGTCAGAACTACAACTGCAGACTACAATTACCTTGTGTAGCTTTGAAACGATTGTTCCAACTGATTCATCATAGCCTGTGTATCATCTAAACTCCTTTCAATTGCCATTGCTTCTCCTGGAGAACCATACGCAAAGTGCAAAATGCTGAAAATTACTGTCGACAATTTATTTTACTAATGATATTAACACAGCTGATATTGCCGTGCTGCAACTACAAGAACAACTGGCTGTTATAAATGTATAAATAAACTAGAAGATAAGACTTTGATGTCGACGTGGATGCCTTCGCTTCGCCACCTTGACGGCCTACTGTGACCTTGGAATTTGACCTCCAAAATCTAATCAGATCATCAGTAGCGGCAAGAGAATAATGCCTTCATTGACACTGTTAGGTGGCAAAGACATAAGAATAACATGGATCTTCCTAAATGTGACAATCAACTATCAGTCTCAGACATTCTGCAGTATCTAACACACTGACACAACAAACTAATTTAGCTAATACTAGTACTACCAGCGCCACCGAACTACGACGACAGCTCCACTGGTTGCCAGTTCGACAGCGAATCGCCTATAAGCTGGCCACCATCACCTACCGCACACGATCAACTGGCACTCCTCTATACCTGGCCCACCTCA
>Ga0209780_1000969_pt1 | contig 17625 bp, 12 predicted proteins | sample WorMetexBAHAMAS2_FD_187384 | JGI IMG/M metagenome (GOLD analysis project Ga0209780, IMG submission 187384) | Marine gutless worms symbiont microbial communities from Max Planck institute for Marine Microbiology, Germany - Inanidrilus exumae... | ecosystem: Host-associated > Annelida > Digestive...
CAACTCGCACATACACCGCACACACCTACCAATTCCCCTCCTCTCCCTGGGCTGGCGTATTGGACCGACATAAAGGTCTCAGCGCTGGGGTCCAGAGTAGGCTGGACCCCTGCCCGCATTAACGAACGAACGAACGAACGACCCCATGGTTCTGTGGACCCACAAGAGTCAGCCCCCAAACGGCATCTAGATCGGTTTAACCGTTTTTATATTCCGAGATTTGTCCAAATCGGTTCAGGTTTGGGAGAGTTATAGCCGAAAAACCCTTCCGCGGCCTGCCAAAGTGATTGCAATATGGGTCTTTCGAGCCTATATAAACGCTAGCAGCGAAGGTCGTTGGTCTACGCTGCAGACGGACATGTACATGTACCTGACACGTTCCGTTATGAAGACAGGCCAGCTGGCGGTGTCGACAGTCTCGCACATCGCGTTCGCAGTTGGTGCCGGCGAAGCCAGCGAGGCATGTGCACGTGTAACCACCGCGACCGTCGTTATGACACGTCGATCCATGTCGGCACGGCTGGTGCGACGAACAGACGTCGACATCTGTTAAATCACACTCGTCCGTTCACCCGTCTGCGATCTGCACCGTGATGTTCTGAGAGAAAAAAGCTAGACCACCCGTGCAATGCAACATGATGCTGCTCTCGTTCGCTTTCGCCACGTAGAGTTTGTGGGCCGCATCGCCTGCACTTTGCGGAGGGCGGCATTTCGGATTTGACATTCAGAAAATTCACGAGGCAGTACATGTTAGGGTTTACGGACGTTTCCCGGAAAGTCGCTTTCCGGGAAAGACGTTTCCCGAGACGCCGCTGTCACTAAATGTCACGCCGACGCCGCCACGACAGACCATTCCGTCGCCGACACGACCATCGGACCAGCTCGCGGCAGCCGTGACGGTCGACGCGGCACCAGACGTGGCGTGACGGCCAGCAGTCGACCAGCGCCGTCATCGACGCACGGAGGCAGCCGTTGTCAAGGTCGCGCGCGAGGTCGGTGACGTGGTCGCACTCTAGCCACTACACGGCGGCCGCGAGCTGGTCCAGCGACCAACAGCAGTGCCGGACTGGTCTGTCGTGGCGGCGTCGGAGTGACACGTAGTGACAGCGGCGTTCCTGGAAACGTCTCTCCGGGAAAGTGACTTTCCGGGAAACGTCCGTAAATCCACGTTAGTATAGCTATTGTAGATGCATAAGAAACATCATCAACATCATCCTCGACTTTGGCATTATTACTTCGCCCCCACCCCGGTAGGGGGATGAGTATTGCGATCAGCGTGTTTGTGTGTTTGTTTGTTTATCTGTCTGTCCGTTCGCGTACCTCAAAAAACATACACTCCAAATTTCACCAATTTTACCACGCGACGCTATGCTAGCGCGGTTTATGCTGTCGTCGTGTGTCTGTCTGTCCGTCCGTCTGTCACACACCGGTATTGGGGTCACTCCCACCGGGGGCGCCAAACAGAGGTAGGGTAGGTTCAAACGACATGTAAAAATCTCACCTCATTTTCTGTACGTGTTATTCAGTGGCCGGGGCTCGGTCTTTCTCTGACGACAGTGCAATATGCTATGTACTTCCTCGCGTATTTTTCGTCGAGTTCGCCAGGTCATGGACTCCTAAATGATAGCTATCATTTAGGAGTCCATGGCCAGGTGGCTGCACCAGGACGACGCTGCTGTCTACGATTTCAGGCTTGTTACGTTGGCGTCCAACTTCGACAGATGCAAACGCCTTTCCCTACTCGGTAGCCCCCACCCCTCCCCCTACTAACAAGACGCAGACCAGCGTACTGAGCGTACCGTGGTTGCAGTAGGTGCCGGTCCAGCCTCGATCACAGATACACTGCCATGGTGTCACGCAGTAGCCGTGCTGGCAGCCAGGTTTCCTTCGACATTGGTCACACCTGACGCCGGTCCAACCCTGTCTGCACCTGCAACGACACGTTGTCACACTCGCTTCATCACTGCAGAGCTTCAATGGCTCTGTCAAGCAATATACACATATACTGAGCCGGCAGAAAATATATAATAAGAAATAGAAAACTAGATGGTTGTATACTGCTGCAGTTCCGCTGCGACATGAAGACGGCACTGTTCCAGTCGTCATACTCTTCGCCCTAGCGTTTCAGCTGTGTGACAGACTGTAACTTTAATATTGTAAGGTGCCCCTGTAACGGACTCTGCTCGTGAAGCGTCACCTTAATCTGTACATTGACATTACATTACATAACATTACATTACATTACGTACGTGCGACTGAGTGATATCAGCGTTATCTGCCGTGTTAATTATTTTCAGTTTCAAATTCAGTTTGCTTTTCTTCCATATCGGTGAACCAGGCAGCACAGCGGCGTACGTGGTTTACCCAATATCAGACGTCGAACGTTTCCGAAAATTTGAGTAGTTTCTTGTACAGAGCGTACATCCCAGGGAATGATTTTGAATTGATTCTAACGGTAAAAATGGAAACTAGTCATTCCGTGGATGGATCATTTGGTAGTGAATTTCCGGCGATCTGTAATCATTGCGTAGTTATGGCGGCCTGAAGTCGCAAGACGTTAAAATTTTGTCGGAAATTTGTGCATTTTTTGGAAAAACGACCCCTTACGCTAAAATTTTCAAGATTATATTCCGAAATTTTTCATCGCGACACCGATCGACGTTGTTGTGTTCCAATGTGGTGAAATTTGTCTGGCGGAAAAGCGGTGAAATCGTGCGTTATTTAGTGGACAAAAAAAAACAAAATTTCGCCTGCCTCTCAAACTGTCGCTACTGCGCGGATCGCGCCCAAAATCTCCCCAACAATGTGCTCAGAGTGCTCTAGGTTTCATCCAAATGGGTTCACTTTCGGCGGAGTTATAGCCGAATGCGTTATCACCGCCAAATTGCCCTTAGAGTGAATCCATCCAATATTCGGCGGGAGCCTATCTTCCAGCCGAATAATCAGCAGCAGTGACCTGGCCTGGAGCACCTATAGCAAATTTCTCCTAATTTCAAATAAAACATGCATTTTCAGCTAATTTAAAACATATTTACCTATTCAAAGTGTTACTAATCAAGTCATCAACAACCAGCAATTGGTCATATACTGTGATATTGAAAACTGCATTAACTACAAGCCTGCAATGTAAACAGTAGACAGCAACTTCGCCCCAGGTGCCGCCATCTGCCAAACTCGTCGACACATAGGCCTAACGCTGTGTGCGTGACTTTGACCCATTGGCCCCCTTTTGTAAAAACATGACGTCATCCACAAAACCGGAAGTACATAACGCATTGCACTGTGGTCAGGAAAACTGAGCCCCGGCCATAGTTAACATGTACAGAAGATTTCGTGAAATTGGACATGTGATTATTGAGATATGCAAGCGGACAGACAGACAGACAGACAGACGAAGATAAGTATCATAAATAAAGCGCTATACAAGTCCGCAGCTTACTTTAATTTACGGCTGCTGGCGGCATACTGCGCCTTGGTTCCTATTTTACTGAGCTGCGTAGAAATTACGCAACGTGCGCGATCAACACTTAAGAAGTGGTTGTTGTTAATGATTTACACGGAATGCACGCTCGTGTTTGTAAATCGTCGTGCTTCGTGACAGAGCAACTACGCTATAGGCCTATACATTACATTTCTACTTACGAGGAATTTACGTGTAAATGACACGTAAATATCATACAAAAAACTGGCTGTGAACTGTCCACACGAACTGAAATAGCTCTTGAGTCCGCAAAACTAAATGACATTCAAGAGTATTTTAGTCTATTTACGATGGGAAACGAGCACTTGAGTCAACTCACCGACATTCGGACGGCTCCCGACAGTAACCTCGACAACCGTCAAGACACACGGCTGTACATTGCAAACAGAAACAGGCATAAAAACATCAACCAGTAATAAGCTCCGAAAACATGGAACAACTTACCACAATCGGTCCGCTCAGCTGACAGTCTAGACATTTTCAAGCGAAAACTTAAATTTTATCTTTTTAACTCATGTTTTAATGTTTGAATTTGTGTATTCTTGTAATGCCTTATCGGACCGGTTTTTCGCTGTAGATAGGGCACTAAACTTCTATTTTATGATAATGATTATGACCACATCAGAAATTCCCCAGTGTATCTTAGACAGAAAAGATAAATAACTAGAAAGCGGGGCAAAGCCCATCGTGTAGTCCGCCCGGCATGCGCAAACGCGACTGCATTTCTTACTTACCTATAGACTGGCTACGGTACTGCCACCTAGCGAATGACCGTTAAAACCAGCGCACAGCGAATTTTAGCCTATGTGCAGTCACCGCCCATGGAAATGAGACACAAGATCTCGGGGTTACTGGACCAAAGTTCACCAAATTTGTAGCCCTAGTAACTGTTTTATCAACAGTGTTAACGTGGCAATCCGCGTTGCGATCCGTCCACCCGTTGTCGCATGACAGGGGCGACATTTAAATAAGAAAGTAACATTGGTAAAACGTAAGGCCGATGGCGGCATCGCGATGCCGGGCGGGCTAACAACAAAGTTAGAAGGAGAACGTGAGAGTCAGAGTTGGACAGCATACTGAGCACAAGCAGACTCCGTTGACTGGGCCATTTTGCGTAAGTTCATCCTAAGTTTTTCTTAAGATGTTTCTATGTCACACTTTATCCTAAGTTTCTCCTAAGTTTGTCCTAAGATTATTCGACGTGCCACGGGTGTCATTTGATCGGTATAAAGTACGACTACAAATGTACGATGCGCATTCACCAGTTGAATGGTTGCATCAAGCTTACGCTGTCAGTGTCAAAATCAATCTGTATTTAGTCAGGCCAAATTATAACCTAAAATCAACAATTCGTGTATCTACTAAATAACACACTGTTAGCTGCATCAGCGTGATGAACTCAAATAGTGCACTATCGGACGAACCATTTGCATCCGCGAGGGGTGACAAGTCGGCGATGCGACCTTTTGCCAAATTACTTTTGACTCTTGTTACTATTAGAGTGACAAATTTTTATCGAATAATCTCAATGATGTAATGAATCCCAAAAATTTCTCTGTGATCTAAAACATCAAATAGGCCTAAACGTGCTATATGTCGTGGATATATCGACTTTACAAACTGCTGGGGCCGTCTTTGGCGATAAAACACACGACTACAGAAAGTACAAAGTAGCGTCTACGGCACGTTACAGCCGTCGACGGCCGTAGCACGCCGTCGACGGCGGTCGACAGCGATCGAACGTGTGCGAACGCGGGGGATGGTCTCAAAAATCTAGTACTGAAGGCGCGCTACGGAGTACGGCCGTAGCGTCACGGCCGTAGCGCGCCATAACGCGCCGTAGACGGCCGCAGTGAGAACGCTACTTAACACGACAGCCGTGCTGGGCGTACGTTTGTGACAATAGTTTCCGCTCCAGCCGCTCTTGCAGAGTTTCGTTCCGTCGACGTCGCAGTCGTAATGACCAAAGCGATCGTTGCGCGGTCGACAGAACTCGGTGCAGCCGGGACCGTGGAAGTCATCATCGCAGACGGCGCGGTAGCGGTACGTGACGACCGGCAGCAGCGGTGATGCTGGACGGAATTCATCCCACGTCCATGAGCTACCGTCGTCGCCTCCATCACTGCTGCTGCTGCTGCTGCTGCTGGCGTTGAGCAGTCGCTGAGCTGCCAAGCGCCAGATCAACGTTCGCCGACTTCCTGCAAACACAGACACAGGCTTCACCATAGTGAAAGTATAAGCGCCGGCTCAGCTATTTCACTGCAATTAGAATTGATACGCAAAAAAGCAACTTTCTTTAAAAGTCAAACAATCAGGTAACTTAACGCATAAATTTGTTTTGAACATGAAACCGGAACTATCGATAAAAAGTGTGACGTAATTGTGCTGCGTACGGCGTGATCTTGCAACTACGGTTGGTGATCAATCAATTTGATTACTAAAGGTCATTAGAAATGACCGTCGAGTCGACCTACCATCGAGTAAGGCGAATATAAATGTACATTAACTTTGTCTCTATTTCGTACGGTTTATGTCTTTTAACCACATCTTTGTATGAATTCGTCACTTTCCACACATCTCTTCGATGAGGTATTCCCTAATGTTTTCTGTTCAATATTCGTTGTTAGAAAACTATAGTTCCTGAGTTCCAATGTTGATTACTTGATGATCAGCTCTGTGGTTCCGACATAGTACACGGATGTGACGAACGGACAGACAAACATCACGCCGACACATCTACGGGACGCCGTCGTGATACTCTCGACACTACCGGGAAGAGCGCATCTGCGGTCGGCGGACAGCGGTCAATACGACGTGCCACGGATGTCATCTTTGGCTGGTTCAAGAGCATTCTCCGTCGCCGGTCCACAAGCCTGGAATCAACTCCACGCATCTCTTCGCCACATAAACTATGTCGCAGCTTTCAAGCGTCATCTCAAAACTATACTTTTTACGGCGGCGTATGGTGTAACTGATAATTAACCGCTTTTAACTTAATATGTAAATGGTAATAATTATGTAGCACCACTTCATTTTACAATTAACTGTTTACGTGTTCAGCGCCGCTGTCAAATATTGTAAGGGGCGCTATACAAATACCTCATTGTGCTTGTAATCGTGATTGCCATAACATATGCTGTGAAATGCAGGCGCGTCGTGCGGCAAAAGCACAGCTGAAAAACAAGACGCAGTCTCAGACGGCAGACTTCGCCCCACGTGCCGCCACCTTGGCGAACTGGACAAAACATAACTCGTCGTCTTTGATTCTGCCATGCCGGCCCGTTCGCTCTAGCGTGAAAACATGACGTTATCCACAAAACCGGAAGTACACAATGTATTGCACTGCCGTCAGAAGAAGACCGAGCCACGGCCAAGATTAACATGTATAGAAAATTTGGTGAAATTTGGACGTGTGGTTTTGCGATATGCGAGCGGACAGACAGACAAACAGACACGCTGATCACAATACTTCGCATCCATACCGAGGGCGAAGTAAAAATTGATGATAAGTAATTTAATCGACTGCAAAAATCTATCGTCGTGGGTGGTGGCTATGTAAAAATTCTCTTCTAATTACGCCACTATTTTCCGCGTCAGTTGATCTCTTCAAGTCACTTTGTGTAACTTCTCCCATGTCGATACTTTGTGGCTGTGATGATTCGTTACCGGACGCTGAGCAGTCAGCGAAGTCGATCACACCTCAGTCAACGAACGTTGTTAGACCGACGTGTCAATGTCGTTCGGATCTGCCTCCATTACTGTGTGTTGACACGCGCAATCAAAAACTTACTCGATTGGCATTTTATCGATACGTCAACAACTGGCAACAGCTGTATAAATACTGAGAGCGTACGGTCCGATATCGACTCCGTGTCAGAAAATTTGCTATATTCTTCTGCAGCCTATGCATTACTATAGACCACCCACTGCAAGGCATCAAGCTGACGCCGCTCTCCGTCCCTTCCGCCGCGCGTTGACTTTGTTGTTTAGACACACACACACATACCCTGGACCGGCGCTAGCTAATTTCAGCATGAATAGCCTACGCTGCCGCTGATGCCGCAAGCCTACCGCCCACTGCAACAAATCACGTGACGCGGTAGACCTACTGGAGAAACTCCGCCCAGCGTTATAGAGTCTGGCGAATTATTAGTATAGATGTCGAGCCCCGGCCTTTCTGCTTATGAACACAGAGCGGTATAAAGAGGATCGAAACTGGTGTATAATGTCAGACTGGCTGCTATATACTCAGTATTCGTCGATGCGGGTGTATGGTAATAAATGCGTGCATTGTAATCACGGAATGACAAGTGCGGTAGTCTCTAAAGCGAACAAGCTTTCTTTATGTGCCGTCGCTCGTTGTTGTGCACTCGGTCGATGAACTGGTGCAGTGATTGTACATGCGCGTTCCGTGCAGTGACAGCCATTAATAAACATGCTAGATCGGTATTGTATACGGTGAGGGCGATGACCTCTTCAAGTGTGTCCACTTCAATAGCATACAGGGTGGTCAGCTTTACTAACGACATTCCGTGAGTATTATCGAGCGCTGATCAACTTCACGCAGTTCAATATATCACACGGTACACATATATTACCGTCACGTGGCGACTCTCGAACCTCGAAAATGTATAAATAAAATTACTCAAAAGTAATTAAACTAGACGGAACTCGGTAGAGTGCAAACAATACATCCGCCACGCCAAAACGAACAATGGCACAGTGTTGTTGCCGGTGAGCAGCCGGTATAGCGGTCTAAATTTTCCCGCACTGTGGCGTAACTGTTTTTTCCGACTTCACTTCCACTAGGCCTATTCACATCGATCGACAACCGAACTACCTGCAGTTACCACAAAATATCCAGAATATGTCCTGGATCACTCCACAATTATAATAACTATTTTCTTACCCATATTCTACCAATTCCCACAAAATTTAATGAAATTCCATACATGAGTTTTTGAGTTATTCTGCCAACAAAAGAACAGACAGACGAACGGCGGTGAAAACGGTACCCCGCCAAAAGTCAGTCAGTCACGCACCGGTAGATGAATAAATTCATTGCCGTGTAATTATCTGCTATACATCTCTTGACCTCTGTGTCGGTATGTACGTGCTTCCCTGAGTATGTCGAGAGAAACTCAATAGGGTGGTGGGCAGGAAAGAATATAGGGAAGGGAAAGGGACTGCGTCAGGGGAAGAGAGAGATGAGAGAATAGACCATAGATTATGAGATAATTATTATGTTACCTCGTCTCTGGAAAACACAGAGAAGATGTGAGAAAGGGAGGAAAGGGAGGCGAAAGAAGTAGCGAAACGCACAGGTACATGCCTGTCTTGCTTTGGGCACAGAACCGATATAAAGGAAATTTAAGAAAAAGAGGCCGACAAGTAGATACTAATAACCAGAATCAAAGAAAAGAAAGTGATTATTGAATATACCTTGAGATGGTCCATTACCCGTGTCGTCGTGCCACGCTTCAACTATGACGGAAAATGAACCCTGCAAAAATGCACATTATACACAATGTGCAAGCACTGCTGTGGCGCCAGATGGCATCGGATAAATAGAGACATGAAACACGCCGACGTGACAAAGAATCATATGTAGATCTATGCAGTGGCTAAAATGATTCCGACATCGTTCGACATTCATGTGCTGCACGACTTTACAAAGGCGTATCGCGTATTGTAAACAAAAAAAACATTTACGCAGTGTTTTTTCAGTTATTCTAACCACATTTATGCGTTTATACACATGTCAAGAAAGTCATATTATCCACTATCACATTGTCATTGACTGATTTCTAACTTCACTACGCGAACTTTTGGAGCTCCTATGTAGATTATTGGTATTTTTGACGAGACTTCCCAGTGTTTAGTGCTGTTCGGTCGAAAAACTGCCCGTTTTCGGACATATGTCGATGATTTTTAGCAATAAAAAAGATTAAATAGCAATTTTAATTTTCACAATCCCTATAAGGCTATCTGCGTGATTATGTGTCTTTTGAACCATCACACGCCAAAATCGGTCGAGGGATGTGACCTGTCGGCCTATGGGAAAATGGTATAAATTAAATCACGCTATATTTCATCCATGTTACCAGGATCAACCGTCGACGAATTTGCACGAGTCCGAACAGTGGTACGTCTTGCGAATCAACACAGACGAAATGTTTCTAATCGACTGAGGATGTCGATTACGTGGAGGGCCAAATATTGGTCTTTCCCGTCAAAAAATGTCGTCGTTAACACGCGGAATGGCGCTACAGTACAGCCCGTCACTTGATTGTTACCACTATAAATGGTAACAACGGGCCAGATTATAACCAAATGTAAGGGCGACAGAGTCCTAGCTCTAATACGACAAATATCACTTTGATAGGACTCTAACTAGAACGTTAAGCACATACGCGTCGCATACGCCCAGCGACAAAACGTGCACGTTGTAACTAGTAATTCACCGGCCACGCGAACTCGAACGGAATGTCGACGTTGCTGTGCTGGATCAAGTCACCGAACTGATCGGCGGAGGTGAGCACGCTGCCGTACGTACAGTCCGGTCGGTCCGGTAGCGTCGCCTGGTAGTGACTGAGACAAACGCGGACGAACGTCCGACAGCGGCTTGGACAAACGTCGTCGTTGACCGGCCGCCGCTGACCGTCCTCGCAACAGCGCCCGTCTGCCGTCACGCCCAACTCGTTGTTCCACGGCCCGACACGCATCTCGAACACTCCGGAAGCCGACACCTGCACACGTCGCCACTGCGAATGAGAACCACAGCTAGAAAAAGCCAGCACTCACAAGAGTGCATAAACCCACGCCGGCACTATTTTTGTGCCTCCTGACCGTAACCTTTGACTGTACTTTTATGACCCCAAAATAAATGGGTTTCTTGTACTCACGGTGGAACATTTCCATGTCACGTTTAATGATCCTAGCTGCATCGGGTTTTGAGATTTCGTGCGGAAAAACAGACAGACACACAGACAAACGGAGGTAAAAACCTCACCCCCGCAACTGCCGTCCAGGGGTGGATCCAAAAATTGGTTTAGGGGACCACCTTCAGTGTCTGTTTGTCCGTGCCCAACAAGTCGAGCTACGCGGCGCCACTGCTAGACTTTGCGTGGATCAGTGCTGAGTGTTTTGGGGGCGATCGTTACTCAATTTTGTTTCAGGTATTCGCTATAGGGGCGTCACTACTATGCCGCGCGGGCTACACGCTGAGCTCTGCCACACATTTCTAATTTATAAGAAAAAGAAATTAACGCAAGCAGAACATATCCTTGATCGACGACAGTTTTTCTGGTATATAGGATATAGGCCAATTATTGGTGGGGCAAATTGCATGGTGGCCCATCCAACCAAACTTTTAGGTGGGCCGTAGCCAAGAAACCCACCCTACGTCGTCGCAATGGTACAGGCGTTCCCACGCAATGCAACAGACAGACACGTGTTGACAGCATGTCTTGCACTTGCATACAATACAGCGCAACAAAAAAATCTGGCAGTCACTCACACGGATGTCATAAAGATAAAGTACAATGCTTGACGGGTCTGGCGCTTTTTAATCGCTGACGAGCGTCTAACAAGGTTTTACGCAGACGTCGGCATCGCTGTTTCCCACCGCAGTCGCACTGATGATCTCGACGGAAGATAAAAAGCGCGCGGACATTTTTATACGGGTTGGTTTATCCACGTGTTTGACTACGCATTTATCAACTACGCGGTGGCAGCAAGTAATTACGATGTACAACCGCCGTGGGAAAGCCTGTAGCGATTAACGATGCCACGCGTTCGGTGTATGACAATTAAAAATACAGATTTAATGATTTCTGTCCGACGGTCAGCGCATCCTAACTACCTCGCATCTTTCGCATCGGACGTGTGAGACAAGTGAACTAACTTCGAAGCATAGCTTTCCGGGCGCTAAAAACGAAATACAAATCGTTAAATATCGCGATTTTTCCTCAAAGACAAAAGTCGTTTCGAACGTACAAAACAACTATGCTTCGAAGGTCACGCAAGATAATTGTGAATGGTGCTATCCGATATCACATATTACTTCCTAATGGCGTACCACAGTAGATCATCTGTCTTGTATTATTTCCGAGATAGCAAGATAGTGGTCGAATATCGAAATATTACATAAGTTTACAATCACTATTATTTAACGCCCCTGTGGCCCTGCTAAGATCGACCTCTTCGGGGTTTCACAACGACGCCTGTGTATGACAAATCCAGACTGATGCTGCTACAAAGACTGGAGCCATAAGAAGCTGGATGATGATGATGATATCATGTTCAACCACTTTAACGCAGAATAACAGTCGGTGATTATGACAAGCAGGCAGACTCGAGAGCTCTTCCAGAAACCTATTAACTATCTGCAGTTGTAGCATCGATAGACTTCCAAACGTATAAGGAAGTAGAATAAGCAACAGGTTTGAAATATGGGGCCCTACCATTGTTGACAAAATTACTGCCGGGCTAGGGGCCCACAGGGATCGACGTCCTTACTTTGCAGTAACCAGAGAAAATGCAAGTAGGCCTATGTCGGTCCTGCTTATTGTCAGGCCGAAATGTACGCTCATGGCCGCATCGCATACAGCTCCCTGGGTAGTAACGATGTGTGCCCTATTAACGTCGCCAGTTTTTCACACGGAGCGTCCACCTAAGTTGACAACCCAAGCAACGGTCAACTTGCAGTTGTAAAACTTTCCAAGTCCACAGTTTTGGATGAACTTCTAGAAGGAAGTACCCTTATCTTTGAAAATACCCGAATTACCTTATAGCACAGTGTAGGATAAGCTAAGGGTAGCCTCTGTGCCGATCGATGCGTTCAGCTATTTTGATAGAACTCCCACTTGTGACGGACGGACAGACAGACAGGCAGGCAGGCGCAGGGCCATAGCTAATGCCGCGCTAGCACAGCGTCGCGCGGGTAAAAAACAAAACACACAAGAGTACCTGTCGGACCTGCATGAGCACGGCAGTGTGTAGCACGAACACCACGACACTTGACGTCAGGTGACGACGACTGGGACGTCGATGATCACGTATTGTGAGCGCCATTCCATCGACTCATAATGTCGTCAGCAGCATCCCAGTCTCCGCCGGCACTGCCGCCCCGCCCGTCTTCCGCATCAGTCTTACATCAGCGGCAGTAGCATCGCTGACATCATCTCGACTCGACCGCCGCGCAATTCTACAGACATTGTTCTTCGGCCCGCCGATCAGCGGTTTCGATGCGGTGATTTCCACAATGCGACCTCAGTTAGTCGCATGCATTCGTCTGCCGTTCAGCGGACCACTCGGTGCCGATATAGACGTCGTGTCGGCGACGCTCGGGCGTGTTAAGATTGACAGCCGCAGCGAGCAGAGAGCGTCAACGTGGCATGCGTGTCTATGTGGGTGGTCCCGTGTACACTTCATATAGGCAATGTGTCAATATAAATCATCGACCGAGTGCGCTGATTATGACTAGCAACGTTGAACGTGTTACCGACGACCACTGCAACACAGGTTACAGAATACAAATGTTAACATCTTTATTTTATCTCGCAAACAGACAGAATGACAGACAGAGAAGATAACTTTAACTTTTGCCGGCCCCCCTGGGGACGGAAAATTTTTTTGTCGCTTCGCTCGCGAATGCGGGCCCCCATTAGCATTTTTGTAATTCTAACACTGGGGAAGGACAGTTTTTACCGACGGTATATACCAATTTGATGTGATAAAAAACCATGCGCAAAATATTGTTGAATGGGTGAAAACCAGGAAAGGGCTTTTACCCTATTGAAAGCTGACTATCTGATATCAGATTCGGAATTCGACATCTCCTCCGGTTGAATTAGACGCTGTTTGAAATGACAGTGGATGTGAAGCTTACTTGTCTGATTTGAAGTACCAACAATTAAAATACTATTGCGTAACGTCTGAAATGAATTTCATCTGGAGAGACTTTATTCGCTATATCTATCTCATCGTCTACGCATAACTATGCCCTATTACAACGAGCCATATTCGAGAACGGTTTTGCGTATATGAAACATTTGTCCTAATATGAATAATTTTAATAACAGATGCTAGATTGTTATTTTTGTAGCTGCTGTATTGTTTAATTGTTCCTGTTTGTTGTTTAAAAACATATTACTTTTATTTTCATTTTGTGTTTTACTCAATATGCATTCTGTACAATATTCTACTGTATAATGGGTAAAAATAGGCCTAAATATAATTCTTCTTTTTGGTAGAGGAATTGGGTCCGACAATAAACAACCAATGAATGCAAGTGAGTGGCAGAGTTGCAAGCTTCACCGACTGACTGGCCGATCGTCCAGGCATGCGGTCGAAAGGGTTACGCCGCCGTCTCTGAAGTTTTTCGACTGCCAAAAACCAGACATCACAACGCTGAACTGAATCGCCTGCGCCGTGTTCAACGAGGCGGATCAAAAATAACAGCTGTTGCACATAACTTATCGCCCTCGAGCCGCATTCATCACGTCGTCGCCGGCTTTTTAATCTGCGCGGCATGGTGCCGTGGATGCGACTGAACTTGAAAAGCACCGTGCGACAACGAAACAGTGTCTATTATGACACAAACGCAGCAGTAGGCTATATCTGTCTCAACGCCCTTCGAGCAACGAAACATATGTTAGCCTCTAGTCGCCCGTCACAAGCATAAATACAGACTCGCTGTACAGTGTGTGTCAGTCAAATTTTCACTACGATGATTATGTGTTAATTACGAGCGAACAAGTCATGCTAAACTAAGTTGTTTTGTCCTGTTCTTTAGCCGTCCTTTATCTCTGTCTAGTCATTCTAACTGACTCTTTCACAGGGATTCCTGTTCACGTATTGATGTTGTCCATCCAGGCCGTGCGTGGTCGTCCTCGTCTGTGTGCACCTGGCACTGTTCCTTGCATTATTTCTTCCTCCAGGCAACTCTCTTGTTTCCTCATGCATGGTGTGACCGTAGTGACCATAATCAGGTACAAGCTGGATGACAGTTTACAAGTACCTACACGGATTGGCGACGACATACTTGGCGGACGACTGTCTGACAATCTTTGCCATTGCTGGCAAGCGACACCTACGGTCCACTGGCACCGGGATACTGTCAGTACCAAGAACAAGGACCACGCTGGGCATGAGGAGTTTCGCGGTCGCAGGTCCATTCATCTGGAACAGTTTACCAGCCCCCATGCGAACCGCAACTCTCTCCCAATTGACGTTCGATTATCGATAGACGTCTGAAGAGACTGGAATGTCTGGTCTTTTGGAGCATATTTGTGTAAGTGATACCATCACATTGATAAATTATTCTGATTGCCCTTTTCTAGATCGCCTCCAGTTGGTCTGAGTGGGTCTTGGTTAACAGATGGTAACAGACTGGTGCAGTGTATTCCAACACAGGTCTAATCACAGCAATGTAGAAATGGACTAGTTGGGCCAGGGGGACTCCAGCTCGCCTTAGTTGCTTTAAAAATATAGTCTTTGAGAGAACAGCCTCGACATGAGAAGACCATAAAATGTTAGCGTCTAATTTAATGCCTAAGCGTTTTGCTGCACTTACGCATTTGATGTGTCCAAACTGATACCTTACTGAATTTATCATAATTACTCTAAGAGATGTAACGTGTTTCATGGACACTGGTTTAAAAAATAGCCTACGTCTGCATTCGTCCTGTACAAGTTTCACTGGAGGTCTTGGTAACATTGTAAACAAGATCAAAAAGTTCAAGATCAAGACCAAGACCAAAACCGATAAATTTGGTCTCAAGACAAAGACCAAGACTTAACATCACTGCAAAATTGGCACGGGTGATTACGTCAGCAATATCACCCCGCAATGGCCCGCATGCCAATAATTGCCAAATTTTCGTCCCGGCAAATAGACGAAACATCACTCTTGCGTGGTTTTTAGTTTTTAATGGCCCTAATTGGCCAATTTTGCTCGCGTCCCGAGACTAAACCGCAGATCCAATATGTACGCTGTTTGATTCGTAGATGTCAATATCAAATTAAAGTTTTCCCCATTTATACTCCAGAAACGCTCCCAAAAGAGGCGTGAATAAGCATTTTTATAAGCTAAACTCGCATAGCATACCTACAGAACTACATTGCCGCTTCCAACCAAATTAAGCATGACTACAAATACCACCAACTACTCTTCGTGGGTGGTCCCAAACATTGTTTGGGAAACAAGCGTAAAACAAATCCAAGATGGCACACTGCCGCCATTTTAAAACTTTAATAATCGCTGTTTATTCGAGATAGTTCAAGCTATTGCAACGAAATTTGACAAGATTACACTTTGAACTGGACTGGCGGATGAAATTTTGAATTCAGTACTGTATGTTGGACTACTTACTTACTTACTTAGTATTCGACGCTTAAACTGGTCAGTTTACACTATTTATAACCATAGGCTGTATGCGTTGTATTTGCGCAACAAGAAGTGATACAAAAAGTCGAAAACAATAGCTCAATCTTCTTATACAGCAATTTACAGAAATTTTACTTAACAACTTATTTACGAACTATTTTAGAGATTTATTTCGCATAAACTATTGTGGTTAAAATACATATACAAAACGTAAAAATAAAAGGTATAATTTCTGCCGTCTAATGGAGTTCTTACATATAATGCTAGTTATAATATAATACGATATTTGATATCTGCTGCCGTTCCGTACTTTATATTGACGAAAGTTAAACATTGAGTATTTGACTTCAGTATTCAACGCTTATCGTTTTGTTGTCGTTAACACGTGACTCATAAATGGACACTTGACGTCAACTACGTCTGTCTATACGCTAGCGACAAAGTGATTTTCCCACGCTGTTCTGTGTCGCTGTGTGCGGTCGTTGTTGCTGCGCTGTAAGAGTAAGACCCGTGCTACATTGTCCTCGCCGCAGCGCCACCTGTTGACTTGATATTTATCGCATACTTTGGGCTAAAGTGTCAGATCTATGATCCGATGACTCGCTGTCAATAGGAATCGTATGATAGGCCTATACACCGTGACTTTATACCATAACTTCGCCAAATGTAGACCCAAATCAGCATAATAGCAAAGCTTCAGTTGGAGTTTTAAAGACACATATCATGTGAGATCGAAAATCGTGCTTAACTTGTCGTAGAAAATATTTCAATAAGTTACTGGGCAAATCATTCTTGATCACAACAGTGAGAGAAGGACTAGCGTTTGACACAGTTAATGCGAAAATAAAAATAATAATTTTTTTAGCATGGTGCCCTTGTTTTTACCGCGCGACGCTATGCTAGCGCGGTATATGCTGTCGTCCTGTGTCCGTCCGTCCGTCTGTCCGCCCGTCGGTCTCTCTGTCTGTCTGCTACACGCCGGTATTGTACCAAACGGCTAAACGTAGGATCACGCAAACAACGCCATATACGATAGCCCATGGACTCTAGTTTGCTGACGCCAAAGATCTTGGCGAAATTACAACGGGGTCACCCAAGACGGGGCGCCAAATAGAGATGGGGTAGGTTCAAATCGGCGATGTTCGACCAGTGTCTCGCTATATCTCAACAAGGGCTCAGCTATCGCCGAGAGATCCGAAATACTGGCGTACTGTCGTACGAATAAAAGCAGATCGCGAGTCAGACCGCGCGAGGAGCACTTTCAGCAACTTCCACGTTTTATTCCGCTACCTGCATAGTTTTTGTACACGCATCGTTGCACTGGCATAACTATCACCCAGCGAGCATGCACTGCCGTGCGTGTCATCAACAGACTCCCGTACAACCATTCTTGTTGATGCCAACTGGACCGTATCTGTGATCAACCAACGTCGACTACCACCAGTGTCGTTGATGACAAGGCGCATTACTAAGTCGTGGACGCGGACCACCGTGGCGGATGGACACAAATTTTTGGCGGTAAGGCGCCTGAGTTTCATAACAGCAAAAGTGACCTTGAAGGTCACTCTCAAGGTCACCGGTTATGGTGCTATTCGATGGGCCACATACGATTTCCTATCAGTCTTCTATTGCATGCACTAGTACTTTTCCTGTATCAGTTAGCACACCACATTTGAAATGCCTAGCTTCATTGATTCCGAATATATAATTGGGGCCAAATTTTATAAAACGGGTTACGTGGTCACGTGACCCT
>Ga0209780_1000970_pt1 | contig 17614 bp, 8 predicted proteins | sample WorMetexBAHAMAS2_FD_187384 | JGI IMG/M metagenome (GOLD analysis project Ga0209780, IMG submission 187384) | Marine gutless worms symbiont microbial communities from Max Planck institute for Marine Microbiology, Germany - Inanidrilus exumae... | ecosystem: Host-associated > Annelida > Digestive...
ACTCAGCGCCGCCGGGACGATTGACGCGCTTCTCAACGAGTCCTCTGCAGCAAACTCCACTATCTTCGCCTCTGTAGGCCGAAGATAACTTCAATATAGAAGTGTCCAAAGTTTCACAAAGTCTCAGATGACTTTAAACTCTCTCTCTACGTTAACGTTTTAATTTCGTTAACTCCACCGACATGAGCGTTCAAACCCTACTTTTAACCGTCACTCTCTCTCTCGCAATAAATAAGTAAGGCTATAGGCCATACGATGCCAGCCTAGGCCTATAGGGCCGCTAACAATATTTCCTATACTAGGCTAGCCAGCACTAATCTAGCCTATACAATTCTAGTGTGTTGTGTGAATAACACTATACATTTAACGTAGTTTAAATGCACCTTGTTACACGAGCGTAATTGACTGAAGCACAGAACAAAGCCGCGTTTGTGTACTTTGGTAAGCAGGGTGCCTGCCTGTGAATAGGCCTGCAATCGCACATGCGTGGAGGCAAACTTAACGATCAGCTTGTCTGACATAAAGCGGTGACGTAAATGATCCTAGCAATTCTCTGTTGAGTCAAACACATATTTGCGGTTAATTATCGCACGCTTCGCGGTCCAGACTGCTACAGGACGTTTGATTTCTAAGCTGCGCTCATGCCTGTTGCCTGATACGACTGAAACGCTTGTGTTCCTAATCCTAAATAAGAACTACGCTATATGATGCGATGTTAATGTACTGTACTGTAAGGCCGCGTCTGCTGATATCGTTTATTAATCGTTGCGTCATTGTCTTTGAGCATGTACTGTCACATATGGAAATGTAAATTAAACATTTAAGAACTAAAATAATCACTCAGTTGACAATAACATTAAGAAAACTGCAGCAATGTTAAAATTCAAAATACACTAATTTACTTACGACCAATGACCTTACGTAGCAAGTTGCTCACCATACGAGTTAGCAACTCGGGTCGGGACCCGAACGGGACATGGGATAGTCACGTCGGCTCAAAAGTCTGATTGCAGTCAGGGAAGATCAACCACTGGCTTCATCCTTGCTTAATTTACCAGCTGACTGATGAGGGAAGGGATGCGATCCCACGTCGTATCCACACACTGACTAATTTAGTGAATAACATACTGTTGTGTTTACAGGATACCAGTGTCGTTGCTGAAATCCATGTGTGAAACTCTAGATGTGGATCGTGGTGGTAACAAGGAAAAGGTTGTCCAAAGACTTTTCGATTTTCTGATGGAGCCAAAGAGCTCTGGAAAGCCACTGCCATCATCAGCCAAAAAGAGTATGTGTTAACGTTTTAGTCCATATTGCAACATGATTGTGTGACGCAAAATACATCGGTATTTAAGCACGACTTTTTCTTTAGAATAAAACTAACCTTAAAACTTTAGTTTTATACCAGAGCTTATGCTGGACCCTAAAGTCCATGTTTAATGGAATGATGAGGTTAATTCAGTTTTTTGACATGGCTTACAACTGCATTTTGGACCTGCTGTCTTCAGATAGTATTGCAGATGAAGTTATCACCTCCTGTTGAAAGATAATCATTAGTGTCATTTTGAACTCCGGTTTAGTGATAGTGATTGGGATGAGCTGATTTTAAAACTTTTCTCTAGGTCACTACCATCACTTTACTTCTTACATTAATTGGTTTTGAAACATCGTTTTTAATTAAAACTGTGGTTCAAAAAAGCGAAAGATAAGTCATCCTATGTTCTGTGTTTAGATCGGATGCATGGTTTGTGTTGTAATTCTTGAATATTGTGTATGTGGTTATTATTATGTTGATGTGTTATGTAACTTTATAAAAAACGTGTTGTTGGTGGGCGGCGCCCCACTCCCCTGAAATTTGTGCTCAGTGACCAACCCCCTTTCGAACACAACGATTTGACCATAGTGCCTCAACCGTGAGACCCGGCAAAAAATGTCCAGTTAGCACCAACGAGCCATAGATGAACCATATACGTTAACCCTAAGTCCCCCAAAAGGTGACACAAAGCGCAATTTTGCTGTTTTTGCCAGTAAAATTTAAATTCCGTCAAAAGAAGTCTGCTGCAAAGTTTCTTTGTGTGAAAACTTCCAGAGGCAAAGTTGTAGCTACATCATCCTCTGTCTGACAGTTCATAGACGAATTGCGGGCGACATCCCCATCTACCTAAAATTTGCGCTCGAATTGATCCACCCTTTCAGAAATGCCAATTTTGATAGATTTCGCTTAATAGTTCCTCAACCATGAGAGCTAGCAAAAATGTTCAATTATCACTAATAGGAAGTCGACAATGTACTTACCATAGAGCAGTAGATGAACCCTGTGCGTTACTCTGAAGTCCGCCAAAGGGTGGCCCAGAACTAGAATTTTTGCGTATTTTTGTGTTGCCTTTTATATATTATGTTGCAGGTAATCGTAGACACTTCAAATTTGGTATACCAATTGATTATAGCAAGTCCTAGTCTACGGATGACAAACTGTCCCTGAAATGATCCAGTTCAAATTTCAAGGCCATAAACATACCTCAGGAATAACTGAAGCTAGAATCGTCAAATTTCTTACACATATGGGCTATATCTAATGTTACCAAAAGGAAGACACGTCACCCCTTAAAACATGGTTGTGGTCATGTGATCGTTTTAATTTTGTTGTTTGCCGTGATGCAGCATGTTGTGCGAGTTCGTTAGCAACAGTTGAGCTACTTGTCGTATATACAAGATTGCAAATGTTTTCTGGGATTTTTCTTTCTTCTAAACCAAGGCGATGAGCAACTAAAACATGTGTAGTGAAAGCAGTAGAGTTCCATCTGAGCCCTGAGAATTGTATGTATTGGTGATAGTGTCATGGAGAGCTTTTAACCAAAATTGCTCACAGCTTCTGCAGAAAAGTGCCACCTTACAAGTGGCATGCATTTTGTGCACCAGAATGAGTTCTGTGTGTCATTGTTGACGAAGAGGTGTATCGTTTTTATGCTCGAAGATGAGGAAAAATGGAGCTAAACTTGCAAATAACAGCCATTTTACGGCCATTATGCATGTCAGCCGGCACCCCCAGTTAAGAGTTAGGAGATTATATTGGAGCAAAGCTTCTCACATGCCCTTGCTTACGGCATCTAGTGCATTCGTATTAGATCGACGACGCTTGGGTTCTCCTCATTGGCGTCACATAATGTTGTCTCTGTACTGCAGAAAGTACACCAGTTGTGAACTGTTACAAGTTGGTAACTGAGACATTGCTGTGGGTAGTATTATGACCTATAGTGTGACATCATACTTGTGCACTGCATTTTGCAGGCAAGAAATCTTCAAAAGTCAAGAAAAGCAGTAATAGCAAAGGCAGTGCCGAGAAGACTAAAGTGAAAAAGCCGAAGAAGAAGAAGAAAGAGGAGAAGGAGTCGAGTGGGAAGGACGATGCAGAGGACGAAAGCAACAAGTCTGTAGCAGACAGTGATGAAGATGCTGACAAGTCTGCTGCTTCACCTGCCAAGAGTCCAAAAGTACGGCTTGACGACATTTTTGTACTTGACAAAATAGCTGTACTTGTTTCTCTGTGAATAACATAAGAACATTCTTCCAGTCAGGTTCACATGTCATTGTAATGGCCAGTTTCCAGGCGAACCTAGGTTAGAGGTGGCTGCCTGATTTTATTTCTTTGCTTGTTTGGAAAGGGAACCTCCTTTGAGGTGGTTTTTGCAGGATGAGTGTCCTTCCTGTTAACCGACCAACAGTGTAGGAATCTCAGAGCGTTGACCCAAACCAGGGAAGGTCATCACTGCTTTGTATTTGAGCTGCTGATGCCCTAAGGAATCGACATTACACTGTCCTTATGCCGGCTTTCTGAATGCTAGATGCCTGATGGCTGGTTATTGAAATCAAGTGTTTTATTATTATTATTTTTGTAAACCCACAAGTACAAAGCCACAGGTAGTCAAATAAGTTACAAAAAAGTTGAAGTGAAATATCACTTATTCCGACTGGTCATCTTTAACAAAACCATTGTGCACCAAAACAGTGTTGAAACGCTGCACAACAACAGAAATTCGCTGAAACAAAAAAAGAAACTGCGAAGGTCAACAGACACCGCTGGTATTCACCTACCAAGATTACTCAACAGAAGATGAGAGTCTTATTATTATTAGGTTGACTCTTTGACAGAGTCCACTTAATAAAGCCGGTCTCAAATGTCCGTCTGTGAATTCGTCTGTCCGTGCGCAAAAAGTTCCTTCGATTTTAATGAAATCTGGCTTGTAGATAGGGTTCGATGAGTGATGCAGTGACACCAGCTCCTAGAGATCCCAACGAAACGGCCTACCGCAAGGTTTCGTACTAGCTCCCACGTTGTTCAACCTTGACACGAATGATCTCCTAGTCACTTGTGACCGTAAAATTCATCTATGCAGACGACATCTGTCTCGCTACTCAGGGCTGGTACAGTACTTCAGCAAACTGGAGTGCAGGTTGTCATCAGATCTGGCATGAATGTCTCACTACTGTCGACAGTGGCGTCTCAAGCCAAGTCCCGCCAAGACAGTATCTAGTGTATTTCACCTACACAATACCAGTGCCAGCCATGACCTGTCTGTGTCCCTAGATGGACAGTGTCTTAGACACGATTGCTACTGTCCTTCAGATAACACCTGACAAAAACTGCAGGAAAGTTGAAGAACAGAAACAATCTGCTGATGAAGCTAGCTGGCTCCAGTTGGGGTGCCAACACAGAAACCCTCCGGACATCTGCCATGGCTCTTTGCTATTCTGTGGCAGATTATTGTGCCCCATTTTTGTCACGGTCTTCCCACACTGGGCTGGTAGATGTATAGTTGAATTCCACCATGCGTCTCGTCTCTGGCACTTTACGTTCCACTCCTCTTCACTTCCATTGTTACCAGTTTTTATTAGTATTCAGCCTCCTGCTCTATGCAGAAACGCTGTTACAAATAAGCTCGTGGAGAAGATTATAGCACATGACAACTGGCCAATTCATTCTGACATCAACCCACCACGTTCCTGTCTCCCATCCAGGAAGCCTCTGTGGCAGGATTTGGTATCTTTGGACATTAGTAGGAGTGAATGGAAAGAAAGCTGCAGGTCGGCTCAGGTGGTCAACTTTCCACAATCCGACAACCGGTTTGGACTGCGCAGGGTCACTGATGTCTGTAAGAAGTTATGGAATCAGGCAGCCACTGATTTGTGTCCCTGTGGTGAGAAACGATGTCTTACGTTGTTGACTCGTCCTCTGACGAAGTTAAATGGCGGCTTGTCTCAGCTACACTTTGCTGACGATGAAGCCATTGCTTGGCTAACCAGTTATGGCTCTTGATGCATATGCAAGAACAAGAAGAAGATGAGTCATGCATGACGGTATGCAGTATGACCCGATTTAAGGTCAAGGTCACGAGCCCTTCAAAGTCGGAAATCCGGCAATTTTCAAAAGCTATCTCCGCCATTTACAATGGGGGCTGGCAAATGACCACGGATTCTTAAATTAGGGCACGATGCCTAAAGCTTATCAGGGCCGGATTTTTGATTTTTGTCTTAGTTTTTGTGTCACGTGAAATTGAAGTTGGCAGTAAGTAACCATCCACAAAAAGTTTCTTTGATTATAATGAAATTTGGTGTGCATGTAGAGGTCGATGAATGATCCATGAGGGTATGCAGTATGACCCGATCCAAGGTCAAGGTCACGAGCCCATGAAAGTCGGAAATTTGGCCATATTCAAACGCTATATCCTCCTCCATTTATAAAGGGGAATGGCAAATGACCACGGATTCTTCAGTTAGGGCACAATACCTAAAGCTTATCGGGGCCGGATTTTGGATTTTTGTCCTACTTTTTGTGTCACATGACTTTGAAGTTGGCAGTAAGTAGGAGTCGACCAGTATCAGTATTTTTACCAGAACCAGAACCGGATAGCAAAAAATGGCTGGATATCTAGTTAAACGGAAACGGGTATCCAGTACATCTCTAACAGTTCTGATAAAACTGACAGGAAATATTGATAATCACTGGCCCCTATTGATGACCTGATTAGATTCTGGTAGTCAAAGGTCACATCGTGCCATCAAGGTTAAATCTTGAAAACACCATATATGTCATTGATTACTTGAGCAACCTTGGTGAAACTTAACCAGTAGCCCCCATTGATGACCTGGTTAGGTGTTGGAGATCACAGGTCAAGTCACATCTTGGTTCATCTTGGTATGTGGTGGCAAAGGCGTCCACGTAGATGCTGACATTTTCCAGTATTTTAATGACGAACGTGTGAATTGTTGTACGTGGAATTTGCTGTATATAATAGCCGCCACCTAAGAAAAAGAAGAAGCCAGCTACACCAGTGAAGAAGACACCGAAGAAAGTGCAGAAGAAAACGCCAAAGTCTACTAGTGCGAAAAAAGCGAAAAAGCCATCAAAGAAGTCTAAGGGTAATGTGGCTGTGTATTGTGTTAATATTTTACAGGCTGGTGCTCTTAAGAAAACAAGAAAGATCATAGCAAAGGTGTTAATTAATATGGTTGTAAATTAATGACTAAACTGAGAGAAAGATGAATTTAGTATTTTGGCTTCAAATTTTTGTTATTGATTTTCTTTTTTTACATTAAGTGACCTTAAGTTTCTCTTAGGTTTCAACACAGTGCATGAGTGTGAAGAACAAATGAACAGTTTTGCTGTGGCATACATATATATACACTATGCTTGTGTGAGCGTGTACCCGTTCAAAAATGTTTTGCAGCGATTTCAGTTTTAAGTGTTGGACAACTATAGTTTTTGCATAAGTGCTTCTGTGCTTTGACATGGTTGGTTGGGTGACCAGATGGGCATCCAGCCTTTTAAAAGTTTGTTCCACTTATCTTCAAACGTTCTGTTTTGAAAGGGTTGCCACTTATCCTTGAAAGTTCTTCAATTTCACTTAAAATGACCCCATTCCTTTGAAAAGTCCAGAAAAGCCCTCAAGTTTATTTCAAGGATATTTCTGCCAGACTTTAAATAAATCTAAATTACTGTCATTCTGATGTCGCAGGCATTTCTAGCAGTTCCTGTGTTATTTTCTGCCTTGCTTACTTGTTAGTTTCCTGGCAGCCTACTTACTTTGTAAGATCATTGAAAAAATATGTATATTATTGGACTGGAGAAGTCATTGAATTCCATGTTTTGTGGACTCGGCTGAAGATGGAGTAACTTTTTGAAAGATGGATATGCTGGTTAAATAAAAACTGTAAGTAGTAGTGATGGTAGTTATTGCAGTGTCTTGACCATTAAACTAGATGCATGGCAAAGCCCAGTGTGAGCCCGCCCTGCATTCGGTTGTTCTAGACTGTAAGCTCGTGCCACTACATAACACGTGCCAAAGTTTGCCTGCTGTCTGTTATATTACATCCCTGTGGTAAGGCTGGCAGTCTCCCAATGCGAAAATTTACGGAGTGGGCAAAAACTCTCCAACCGTTCTCAGTCGCTTCTGGACCAAAGTTCAACAAATTTGGGGGCATGTAGAGGAGTCACTGCAGTTTGTTTCCGATTGTTGATATCATGTTCCATTGCAGAGATATGTTTGGTCAGAGTTTAAAGTCAGTCCAAAAAAGTTTTTTTGCCCCCAGCCCATGGAGGGTAAACACCTGGGGCAGTTCAGCCCAAATTTTTCAAGTAGCAGTCATAAATGAATATGTGTCCAAGTTGGGCTGAGATCCATTTAGTGACGTCAGAGATTAGGTGTCAAAAAAAAGAAAGAAAAAACACAGCAGTAAAATATTAGCCCTTCTGCATTGCGATGCCGTGCATGCTAATAATCCAGTAGTATGGTGTATTCATAAGCACATTCATTTATGAATAGGACTGTTAATACTTGATAGTTTTAGAGCAATTCCAGTGAGCATTATTTTGTTTGTGTTTGTTTTTGTCCACAGCTTCCAGCAGCGATAGCAGTGGTGATGAATCTGACGAGCCGCTGGTGAAGAAAGAAGCTCCTCCAACAGTTAGAATTGCTGTTTTTGTTTTCTGTTTTTTTCCTGTAGGTGTAAATATATCTAGATGGCTGTATAGTGTGGAATGCCCACAATACAGTATTCAGATTGAAGCGCTTGGCTATATCTGTACACAAGCTGTTTACTTCCTGCATTCATCGAGGCTAATGTCACGTGACTCAGTTGTCGATGATTGGCTGCCTGCGACTGAGTGATGTCAGTGTTATCTGCCGTGTTGTCAACCCACGTCAGACTTCGCAGAGAATTTGGGGAGGTTTCTTGTACAGAATGTACAGGCCAGGGAATGACTTTGAATTGATTTTAATGGTAGAAATGGAAACTATAAATCCCGTAGAGGGTTATTTAATTAGTGAATTTCCGGCGATCTGTAATCATTCCAGTGTTATAGTCATCATGGCAGTGCCATTGCAAGACTTAACCAGTTTCATATGATGCAGACTGAGAAGCAAGCGGATGCTGACCGTCAGATCAGAACATTCGTCTTGGTCTCTGAGTCTGGCTGTGGCCTGCTGCCATCGCCATTTGTTATTGGTCATCCTGAAAGCTGATACTCATTTTACCATCCCGTGGAAGGTGGACAGCTGAGTTGACCTGGGCACTGCAGTTAGGGTATGCAGTCCATGCCAAGGCTGTATATCTCAGTGGCTGTGATAATACGCACAACTGCCTGTGGTGAGATTGAAACCAGGGCCTTCTTGATTCACAGGTAGGCGTGTTAGGGTGACCAGCCACAAAGCCGTGTTGATTGATTGATTAGGTTAAGGTTTTACATCCCACCTGACACAAAATAGGTCATTTTGTAGACGTACTTCTCAGCCAATCTCTTTGCTTAGTACTGAAAAACAGAAACAAACACAACAAAGGCAAACGTGCATCTGTAACAAAATATACTACAAAAAATTAACCCAAAAAACTAAAGCCATGTGTGGTCGCCTTCTACGACCTCTGGCCTGGAAACGGAAGGGGTCTATTGTGAAAGAAGTAGACAGATAAGTCAGGAAGTAAACCAAGTAATAAGTAACATAGAAAGCATCGGGAATGAAGAAAGTAAATAAGGAAGAAAGGGAGGAAGGTGAAAAAAATTGGTGAACTGTTGTCCAGTGTCCTACACGTTTTGCGGGGGCATTAGCGCTGGGCGGGCTACATGCTGAGCTTTGCCTCGCATTTCTAGTATAGCTTATGACATGACATTGGTGTAACAGTGCATGAGAAGGAGACTTCTGTGCGTCTTTGCAGTTAGGTGGTCTGGTTGACAACACCTTGGTTTTGTATGATGGAATTGCTGTAGGTCGGGCCATATCCATTATTCAAAGGAGTGGAATTTTTGCTGCGCCTGATAATCTTGTTGTAGCCCAGCCGTCAGCATCAAAGCTTTCGATGTTTGATGTTATTAAATAAATCTTTATCAGTTATTGCTGAATTGATTTGTCAGGACGACATGCTGAAGAGCGTTGTGAAGAAAATCTTGAAAACCGCTGATCTGGAAGAGGTGACAATGAAGACTGTTTGCAAGCAGGTTGCTATGAGGTTGCTTTGAGTTGACAATGTTGTTTGGGCAGCAGGAATGTCTTTTAAAACTACAACATGGACTACGATGCCCCAGCATTGACATGGATGCTTTTGCCTCCACATACTGTGACACTGACCTTTGACCTCCAGAATCTAACTTGTCATCAAGCCTATGTTAACGTGATGTGTGTAAAAGTAGCAACCGTAGGTTAGTGACTGGATCACTAGGCATTTCAGAGCCACTGAAAGAGACTGTGCACATTATTGACATATTTTTATACATGTTCCGATATAACTAAAGCTTTTGAAGTAACTGATTTGCTTCCCTTCTGCTACCTAGGGGTTTTCGGCTTAGATACACACATCCAAACAGGCACTAGCTAACTGGGCATAGTGTGCTATGACGGGGCATGCTGAACGTGCTGAACGTTCTACCAAAGTGATATTTGCCATTTTAGAGCTGTGACTCTGTCACCCTTACACTTGTTTGTAAAGTGGCCAGTTTTTACAATTTATTAAAGTCAGGATGAAGACGACGGGTCATTTTCCTGATCAGAATTGTTGCTTTGAGTTGGGCAGCAGGAATGTCTTGTAAAACTACAGCATGGACTACGATGCCGCAGCATTGACATGGATGCTTTTGCCACCACATACTGTGACATTGACCTTTGACCTCCAGAATCTAACCAGGTCATCAGTAGTGGCTAATGAATATTCCCTGACAATTTTTATCAACATCGTTCAAGCCATTCATGAGATTGTGGTAACAAAATTTGACAAGACGAACAAACGAGCAGGACAATGGGACAGCCTAAAACATAATGTTTTGTACACGCATCGCCAACTGACAGTTTCGGCGAAGGCGTGAAACAAGAAGCTCAGCTATTGCCGAGAAACCCATGCAACGCTCTGTATCGTTTGAGATGTTGCCTTACTGTTGTATGACTTACAAATATAGATTGCATGTCAGTCTGAGAAGAACTTTGAGCAATAGCCACGTTTTATTCCAGTACCTGCATAGTTTTGTACACGCATCGTTCTAGTAAGCTCAACTTCGAACAGCAAGCATCCGATGGTCCGTGTCACCAACGAACAGATTTTTTTACAACCAACCTTGTTGATATTAACTGGACCGTAACTGTGATCGTCAGAGTGACTAGCGCATTGTCGTGGATGCAGAACACCATGTCGGATGTACACAAATTTTCAGCGGTAAGGCGAACTTAAGCAGTAAGAACTTGCAACTGGTCGAAAAATGCAATTTTTATCTACCTGCAATTGGCACCCTAGTTGGGGATGATCCCATTGGAATTTTATATGGATCGTTTGCATCGTAAAACTAGAGCCTCTGGGCTCAATCTTGCGGTGTTTTTTCTGAAATCCTACATCTAGCCATCTTAGTAGTACACCATCTTGTCACAAACAGACCGATGGCATCGTGATGATAGCGCATTTGAAAGGCCTGTAGTAGGAATGACGCTGAAGGTGACTCAAGGTCATCGGAATTGCCTCTATTTGATAGGTCATATATCACTACCTATTAGTTGTCTGTACCAACAATGACACTATCTGGCACCTTTACCGAGATGTTACCACATTTACAGTGCATATGACTGGCTGTGACCTTAAGAAATCTTTTGTTTTTGAAATACGAGCCACGTGTGCTTTTCAATTCATGTGTAACTAAACATATCGTAGACAATGCACCATGTATTTCCCAAGGTATGTGAGACAACTGTTTTAAACGGCAAAAGTGGCCTTCAAGGTCACTAAAGGTCATCAGTAATGGTGCCATTCAATAGGCTGTATATGATTTCCTGTTAGTCTTCCATTGCAACTATGTCTTGCACCGTTTTTGAGATACTATCAGTCATTTCCCAAGATTTAAAGACGTCATGGGAACCTGAACTCATCCCTTTCAAGGAGTAATGTATCATACGTGCACTAATAGTGCTCTGTATCAATCAGCAGAGAAACAACATTTGAAATGCCTAGCTTCACCAATTCTAAAGACATGATTGGCAGACAAAATTTAGAAAATAGGTCATGTGACTGTGACCACGCCCATTATGTAGTACTTTGTCATCCCAATGCTGACACTTCACGTGTTCTATCTTCATACAACATTTGGCAACTTAATTCAGCCATTCCGGGATATAATCGCAGGTGTCAAAATTGAAAATGGGTCATGTGACCCTGACCACACCCCTGGGTACTTTGTCATCCGAAAGCTAGGACTTGACATAGTCTGCCTGTGTGCAAATTTGATGATTCTAGCTTCAGCCATTCCAGAGATCATTAGGGGCCGCAAAATTTAAAATGGGTTACGTGACTATGACCACGCCTCTTTTAAGGGTGATTTGTCCTTCATGTATTGTGATTTTAAAAGGCCTACGTGTATACAAAAATTAACCATAGCTTCAGCCGTTCCAGAGATAGGGTTGGTGCCCTCCAAAATTTAAATAGTTTAAGAGTGTCCACGCCCCTTTCAGGGATTATTTATTGTCCTTGGGCTAGGACTTGCCTCTGGTCAACCTGCTTACTAAATTTGAAGTTACAATCTCCATCCTCTACAAAGTAGGGCTGTACCAAATACGGTAATTTCACTATTCGGCCGAATACCGAATATCTAGCATCAGTATTTGGCCGAATACTATTCGAATTCGAATAGTTTAGAAACAAATTCGTTGACTGTTGCAAATTTGAAATTACTTAATGGCTGGAGGACGCCTGCCACAGCAACTGCAACACTGACTGGGTTTCTGGGCCCTGGAATGGATGCTTGGCCCATTATCGCCCACACTGATTCGTATCAGTCCATCTGCATCGGATCCCTGCAGCCGCACCTGTTTCGTCACGCTGTGGTGCAATCGGCTTCATCTAACAGGGACTGTTGACTGTTGACGCACGCCCTGCTGTTTATGGTCCGCGTCTATTGCACCATGGCATGGACTCCTATATAATAATTGCTAGTATATAGGACTCCATGACCAGAGAGTATTTATGACCGTTTACGAGCTCAGACGAGGCTTTATGATGCTGGCCAACATTAATTGCTGTGTTTCATCACGCACCCGTGGCCGCGTGGGCAGTTATCAACTATCCGTATTCAGGTTCCAAATCGTGGCAGTATTCGGCCGAATACGAATAGTCCATTTGGTCCGGTTCGAATTCGAATCGAATATTTGGTACAGCCCTACTACAAAGATATGAAAAGGGTTACAAAATGTGGTGGTAGTTAGGGTCACCCAAGGTCACTAAAAAATAGCGCCATTTGACAGAGCGTATATGAGTTACTATTAGCCTTTTATAGTAACTATTTCCCTATCTTGCACCATTTCTGAGATATAGCGAGATATTGGTCGAAAATTGCCGATTTTAACTTACCCGACCTTTATTTGGCGAGCCCCATTGGGGGTGACCCCGTTGGAATTCAGCCGAGATCTTTGGCATCTGCAAACTAGGCTCCCTGGGCTATATTATGGTGTTGTTTCGTAATCTTTAGGTTTAGCGGTCTTAGTGGAACACCCGACTTGTGACAGATGGACAGACACTTGACGATGGCAAGTACCGTGCTAGCATAGCATCGCACGGGTAAAAACTTGCTTCAGTTATCTATGACTGAATTCAAGTTGTTGCTTGTAGGTCTATGACAAGTTTCCAGGATTTGATTTGACATCACGAAAGGACTTCATAAAAGCAACTGTTAAGCAGATATTGAAATAGACAGTGACACTTATCACACGTTACTGTCACTACCGACCTTACTGCTCGTTACTAGCACATGGAACTGAAGAACTGTTCAGTGACACTGTTCCAGTTATGCTGATGAAGTTGTTTTGGCTGTACATTATCTGCATAGCTCGCTGGTTTATACAGTTATTTTAATGACTTTTGTTGGACTTGTTCCGCAGTTAGTGCTGGATCATTTGTGTTGCTGCTCCCGTAATATTATCAGTACAAAGATCCAGTCCATTTTGTCACGTCACTAACTTTTGTGGGTTCTTATGCATTGCATACAATTTCTGTCTTCTCCGTTGCTGTTTGTTGATGGTTTGTGAATTTTGGCATTTGCTAGGTAAATTAATCAGATGCGTTATACTGTGCATGATTATGATCCGTAATGTTTTTATGAGACACTGTGGAAATACTTGTTAACTGATAAGGCTACAGTAGCAGCTGTCGTCCATCTAATGTGCACCATGTTATGGTATTATTTTGCAATAGATCAGTACTATTGAGTAGCGTTACTACTAGCTTGGTTTATAGCTGCACATAAATTTTTAAAATATGGCATTGGAGTAGGCCTTGCTGTGTACTGTAAACTTTTATAATTATGGATCGCAGGCACATACGTTGTTACTAGAGGAGTGCATTGTTCATAGCAGAATGCAAGCTGTAGATGTTTATGTAGTGACATGACGTTTGTTTTATCAAAAACAAGGCAGTCAGAGATAGCTGACTTTGCCCCAGTGCCGCCAGGTGGTGAACTTGGTCTTTGACTGCCCCTTATGTGCAAACATGACATCATCCACCACAAAACTGGAAGTGCATAACGTATTCCATTACGGTCACAAGAGGACCGAGCCACGGCCATATTTATCATGTACAGAAAATTTAGTGAAGTTTGGACATGTAATTTTTTAGATATGAGTGAACAGACAGATGCTGATCACAATACTTGTACTTGACACCCCTGCTGGAGTCAAAGTAATTATATTATAACATTGTTATCTAATGACCATTTGCTAACAGTACAGTTTGGGAGACATGAGATTTGAATGCAAGGAATACTACAGTGACAGTGTTTCTGCCTACTATTATCTTTCTCTTCAGTCTCAAGCATTCCATCAAACTTGTGTTAGTATATGCTGTATAATTGTAGACGGGTCATATGCACGATTAACCTCGGGACATGCCTGAATGTATATTTCTTCTCAAATGTCTATATTAGGCAGTCATTCAGTAATGTACAACAAGATCTGTCTGGTGCAACAGTTAAAAGATAGCGGGAGAGAGAGAGAGAGAGAGAGAGAGCCAAAGCAGCATGTACCAACGCGATGGAAGGAATGGACAAGGAAACTAATGATGCAGTTCTGTTTAACAATGTACCATTGGGTGTTCAAATTTACAGCTTTGAGCTATTTGAGTAGTTACTAGTTAACAAAAATATCTTTTAAACTGTTTGAAACAGCATGTAATTTAGGACAAAATCCTACGGAGACAACTATGTAGTGCTGTAGTTTGTGTTAAAAATGTAGGAATTACAGAGGAAAGTGCACTGTTTTTCCTTAGCTTTTAATGTACAATGCCTTTTTGGCTTTGATTTTTTACTGTTGTGGACTGTAATGCACTTAATAGTTGCACTGTAAATCTGCAAATGCTGATGGTTATAAAATATTTATTATAGCAAAATATTTACAGCAGTAACCAGTGTTCGAGAAAACGTGTGCAGCAACTCCATAAAAATAAAAAGTGTGTTTTTTTTGGGATTTTGAAAAACGTAAAATACATACGAACACTGATTGTTAACACCATTTCAAAAAAAACGTAAAGAGTCGTTTTTAATGTGAAAAATGCATAAAATATGTACTCTCGTACACGGGCTGTACCATATAGTAGTGACACTAGATGGACTTGATACTATAGAAGTGCCTCCAATTTCTCACAGCTTCGATTCCGGTCTGTAGGCCTTGCACTAACGGAGTGTTATAAATTATCTTTATTAATTCGTCCCCATAAGGGGTGCAAAGTATTGTGATGAGCATGTCTGTGTGTGTGTGTGTATGTCTCTGTCTGCGAGGATATATCCGGAACCACACACGCAATATACATTTTTTGTGCATGTTGTCTATGTCTGTGGCTTGGTCCTCCTTTAGCGTCGTTGCGATACGTCCTATACTTCTGTTTTGTGGATGATGTCTTCTTTAGCCCGCATCATCCGCACGATGATAATATCGAAAAATCGCGATATCTCGGCCACGGTTGAAGCGATTTCGACAAAATTTGGCATAGTGATGCAGTTCCACCCTCTTGACCATTCTGACTGTTGAAAAATCCAAGATGGCGGTGTCTGCCATCTTGAAAAATATAATCATATCTCGGCTGCAGTTCAAGTGATTTTTATGAAATATAGCCTGATGACACATTATATGTAAATTATATGTACGACCCACAATTGTCAGATTTTGTTCATTTTTGTTGTATATTTTGTATGGTCTCCTTTACACGGAGTGTGCGAATAGCTGGGGGCAGGTTTTGGTGTGCTGCATGCAACTCAGTTAATCGGACATGCAGCACATCTACTTTATTTAACGACTGATAATTAATAGAAATTGTAGCGTTCAGAGCAAAGCCCGCTAATAGGTCTGAGGAACTTCGTCCCCCAGAAGCTGAAGCATTTTAACGTATGCATAGCACTATTTTGTCCATAATTGGCAGTTACATTGCTGAAGTGAATGTCACATGTTTTTACAGGAGTTGATACCATAGACAAGGTACAGACTGTAGAGACAGCAATTAAATTCAGTCACTGTAAAGCTAGTCCAATGCCTCTTTGCTGGCGCTGAGTCGAGCAGTTTTTGGATTTGAAAGAAAAGTTATTTATTTCAGTTAACTGTAAGTATAATGAAAACGATAATTATTTCAAGAATGAAAGATAGATACTGTGGGACCGTTGCCCCGGTAGGAGGTCTGGAGATGAAGTCCCTCAGAAGCTGAAGCATTTTAGCACGTGCAAAGCACCATTTTGTCCATAATTGGCAGTTATAATGCTGAAATGAATAAGGCATATGCGAGTAACGAACACACACAGATATACTGTAGTACCAAAACTCGTGATTGTCTGTGGGGGTTCACATGTGACCCCTTAACTGTTTTTCTTAGTCTTCATTGGGGGTCAGCAATGTCTCCTGGGTGTCGAACCTCCCCCGACAAATCCAGCACTTGTCTAGAATAGGGTTCAATGGTTTTATCTTATATTAACAGTGCATAAAGCATATCCCTTCCCAGAAAGTTTTTGAGTTTTCACTTTGAAACCCTGTAAAATACTGAATCACAGGCTTACAACTTCATCACCTATGCGTACGCGTATATGCAGTGAAACTGTACCACTACATGTAAAAACTGTTAAGGCGTAAATTTATATGGAGCTTAATTATGAAACTCATCTCTAAGGCTTGGGATTATCTACGCATAACTTGTTTTCATTATTGTTAAACAGTAGGGTAAAGATCAAATGTGATTAAGCATCTTTCCTGATATTTCCGCATCCCATGTTTTCAAAATTTCCTGGGGGAACTCAGAAGTTCCGGGGGAATTTCCCCTGAAAACATGCCTAAAATAAACGCTGTTCGCTAGGTGGTACAGCACAAGAAATGCACAGTTGCGTTTGCGCATGCCGGGCGGGCTACAGGTTGGGCTTTATCCCGTTTTCTAGTTAAAATCTGGTTTTCAAAAAATAAACGTGTTTGTATTAGCCTATGTTCCATTGTATTGTATAATGTATAGCTGACTATAACATCCCAATCCACCAAGAAGGAAAGAAGTCCTCAGCGTGGAAGTTCTTGCCAATCTCTGTGCCAGGCTTGGGAAAGCCGGCATAGTAGACTGTAATGCCGTCAGGATGATGAAGATAGCCAGCCCACCAACTGAACGTTCCAACAGTTGTGATGACGTGATCGCAGGAGGCCAGCACGGCCAAGTCCACCTCAGCTTGGCGGAACTGCGAGCTGGCGAAGACGACCGGATACGATGAGGAGCGAACGTTGCGTCGCGCCCAGCCGTTGTCGTCCGTGCAGACGACGAACACCAGCGTCGAGTTTGACTCAGTCGTCACTCGATCGGCGACGTAGTTCATCGCGCGTCGGATGTAGTGCTCGTCGGCGACTGTGTAGCCGCGCCTCCGGTGGTGCTCGAGCGCCATGTCGTTCCGTCGCACGTGAACGCCGACGAGAACGACGTCGGCTGACAACCTCGCGTACTTGTCAGTAAGCTGCCGCAGAACGCCGGCCGCGGCGTCAGCGATGTGCTTCCGGAACCGGAACTCGGCGCGCACGCGTTCGTCGACCGCCCGGAAGTAGCGCCAGGACTGGAAATATCCCTCGATTAGTAGATCTTCGTCGTCGGCGGCGCC
>Ga0209780_1000971_pt1 | contig 17613 bp, 10 predicted proteins | sample WorMetexBAHAMAS2_FD_187384 | JGI IMG/M metagenome (GOLD analysis project Ga0209780, IMG submission 187384) | Marine gutless worms symbiont microbial communities from Max Planck institute for Marine Microbiology, Germany - Inanidrilus exumae... | ecosystem: Host-associated > Annelida > Digestive...
CCGACTTTGCTCGCTCTAGTTCGGCCCCGTTCGGACTTCCGCCGCCCGGACTGTCCCCGATCGGCTTGCCCCCGCTCGACTCCGACCACGCAAAGTGTCTTTAGAGTGACAGTTACTCCTTCCATTTCATCTAACAGCCGTTTTCCAGGTAAATCGGGATTGGCCGGCTTTCTCTTGGTTTCTCTCGTCAGTTTTCCAGAAAAGAACCTTTGAAAGGTGTCGCCCTAACGGGGCGTAATACTGCTGGCCCGCCGTGCAGTGTTACCATGGAGCTATAATTTGACTGGGGTAGGCATGACGTCATCGCCTGGCCTGCGCGGGTGAAGCCGCCTGCAGGCCAGCCGTGGACTGTTACAGATGATGACAGACGATGACTGATGCCAGAGAGCAAAACAATACTAGCCCCCCTATGCTATGTGTAGGTGGGCCAGTAACAAGTGGAATAGTAGAGGGACAATGGCAAAACTTTTATGGCTTTCAGTGGACAACATTTCGACACTATAGAGCATCGCATGGTTTTTGGCATCATGTGTGCTTCTTGTTAAAATTGGTAACTTAGTTAATTGTTAAATGGTTCAGCTTGCTTATGTGGCATGCTTTTGTGGTATATAATTATTAAAACTTATTTGAAGTATATGAAACACATTGATGTCAATCCACTACAAACCGAATAAAATAGTTATAATCATTCTAATAATAACATAATGAAATTTGACGAGTATAAAATATAAATTCAAATGTCGTAGAAATCATGCTGGTGATGTTGTTATGTCGTATCAACCAGCTGATGAGTGATTCTTTCGGCAAACCTGTTTTTAGGTAGACTCCTCCGAGTCGAACTAATAACATTACGTACGTACGTCCGTCCGTCCACAAAAAGTTTCTTCGATTGTAATGAAATTTGGTGTGTAGGTAGAGGTCGATGAGTGATGCATGACGGTATGCAATATGACCCGATCCAAGGTCAAGGTCATGAGCCCTCGAAAGTAGGAAAATCGACCATTTTCAAAGGCTATCTCCTCCCCCAACTATGATGGGGGCTGGCAAATGACCACGGATTCTTAAATTAGGGGACAGTACCTAAAGCTTGTCGGGCAGGATTTTTGAATATTATCCCAGTTTCTGTGTCATGTGACTCTGAAGTTGGCAGTAAGTAGGAGTCGACCGTCAGTCCCGTACGGGGCTAATTTATCTTTGGCTTGTGATATCTGATACTGCCTTTTACAGTCATTTTTTAGATGCTTCAAAACATTCTAGCACTCTGTGTTGCTAAGATAGCTTGTATAAAATTGGAATCTGAGATGAGTATTTTAATGCATGTAAAACATACGTTACGGTGTATCAGTTTGCAGTGCATGGAATGAAAACGTTATTCTCGTAAACCTGTTGTGCATGATTGTCAATGCTGCGGTGAAAACAAATATAGTTTTGTCTCATGAGTAACTAAACTATGCGTATGCATGCACTGTATTGGCTGAAAATGTTTACAGTTAGTAACCTATGCTGGGTATGTACTATGGTAATTGTAGAAATGCGGTGTTGTTTTTATGTCGACTCGGAGTCGACCTAATAAAGTGGGTCTCAAATGTGCGTCCGCCTGTCCGTCTGTCCACAAAAAAGTTTCTTTGATTTCAGTTGAATTTAGTATATAGGTAGAGGTCGATTAGTGATGCATGACGGTATGCAGTATGACCCGATCCAAGGTCAATTTCACGAAAATTCGAACATTTTCAAACGCTATCTCCTCCCCCATTTATAACATTGACTGGCAAATGACCACGGATTTTTAAATTAGGGGCTTTGAAATTGGCAGTAAGTAGGGAGTCGACCGTCAGTCCAGTATGGGGCTAATTTATTTTCGGTTACAACGACTTTGGATTACATGTTGTAGATATGTTGTTTAGCATTACTGTGATTGATAAATTATTGCTGTTCACGTTATGTTATAGCTGATATGTCGATGATCTCTTTAAACATTTAACTTGGAAATATGATTTTATTCGAAGTACAAATTTGTCGACTCGAGATTCTGTTGAAACCTCCCATTAAATTTTAACCAACCTACATAGCTTCAGTTCCAGTTTGAACAGTAGCGTAGAACAAGGACCTACGTCAGTGGGGCTGACATATATCCACACATGCCGATCCTATGTCCACAGGCTGTGCGATTTCACGAACGGCACATCTCTAGCGTGACGTTTACGTCGGCGCATCTCTACGGTAATCTTTAGATGCGGGTGTGCGTTGTCGTGCTGATTTGTTCGATTTTGGGCTTCTGGGGAGCAAAGTTAGCAAAAATTTGTTATTTCCTGGCTTGGATGCCGATGAACCGCCGTGCAAAATATGACGCCACTAGATTTATCTTCGGCGGAGAAATCTGTAACCGTCCTAACGGGCGCATACAAACGGTGACCAATATATCCACAGCTTGCCTATCGTCTTGTGTGGATAATTAATAGCAGTTTCATTGTCTGCTATCATGTCAACTGAGTTCAACAGTTATGGCGTGGTTTTTGTTTATTTTAAAAGTTATTAACAGCATCTTGGATGAAGAAAAAACTTCCGAAAATTTTAATAACATCGATGCTTTTGGGGTATCAGCATGCTGACAGTTTGTTCTTTTTTACGTGTACATTAAACATCATTTTTGCGTGTGTGCATGGACAGTTAAGAACGATGTAGAGGACGAGACACTGAAAGATGAGATGGCGCAGGAATATAAGGCCCTGCAGAGTCAGCAGATGCAGCTGCCGTATCAGCCGGCGCTCACCGACGCTCAGCTCAGGAAGAAGTCAAATAGTCGCAGCTTCAAGAAGTTCTTTGTCAAGTTAGTTTCAGCCGTGTTTTTTTCCACCATGTGGACCCGCGGCTGTGGGACCCGCGGCTGTAAGTGGGTAAGTGTCTATGTCAGTAAGTTAGTGACAAATTCATGAAGCGCTGAAACCAAAATAAGCCCTCTCCATTTTCAGGCTGGATGTCATAGGAGGCGACTAAACCCTGCTGTAGTTTTTAGGTCGACTCCTCCGAGTTGACCTAATAAAATGTCCGTCCGCCCGTCCGTTTGTCTGTCTGTCCGTCCGTCCACATACGTTTTTTAAGCTGGATCCGTTTATTCATTTGGACTCATAACATGTCCTTAGAGAAGGACGAAGCCATGGCTGGCCTTAGATAACGTACCAAAAATATAGTGAAATATGGTCATGTGGTTTTTGACATATACATGAATACATAAAATACTGAATTATACACTTAATAACAAAATAAAAACGTTCCACAGCATAGAATGATTTTTCAGTCGGTAGGAGGATAAGCTAAATTAAAGAAGCGTGATTTCGGGGAACGTTTGAATCGTAAATGATCAGTAATGTCATGAAGGTTAGCAGGCAAACTGCTCTAGATGCATGGTACAGCGGAGGAAAAGTAACGTGAGCAGACAGACAGACATACAGAAAAAGCACACAGACATGCTGATTACACTACTTTGTCCGTCCACTGGACGCGTGGTACATGTATTTTAAAATTGAAAGTGAAATTTATGTTGAACACTTTGTAATTTTGGTAAATTCTATTGTTTTTTTGTTAAGTTGCTTGTAGGATTTTTGTAATAGTTTCAGGCTGGTTGACAGATTTGTTACTGTGACTGTTTGTTTTTGTTCTGATTTTTCTCAAAACAGTGCATGTATAATGCTTGTAATATTTGACATGAATAGATTAAAAAGAAGCAATTCTCAAGATTTTGATGACAAAACTGACGAGTTCAAACGGAACGGACTTCGATCGACAACCGGTGGCCGTCTTGGCTGGTCGAAAGAAGTAAAGTACGTCTTTATTGTTTGAACTGCAACTCATTTATTTATTCAGTGGGGTATAATTTGAAGGAGACCAGAGGCCCGATTTACAAAAAATGTCTTAGGAAAAACTTTGGAAAAACTTAGGATTAAGTGTGACTGAGGAAAATCTTAAGATAAACTTGGGATGAACTTGCACAAAACTTGAGATCAACTTCATAAGAAAAATGCAATTTCTCAAAAATAACTTAACTTTTTTTCACAGAATTGTCTGCATTATAGGAAGAACTTAGTAAGTTATAATATTGCTTTAGTAAATTACATGTAGAAATCTATGAAAATCTTAACTTAGGATAAACTTAAGATTAACTTAGGAAAAACTGTTGTTAAACTTGGGATTTTTCCTGGCATTTATTGTTAATCGGGCCCCGGGTGATCTTTCGGCCACTCGGCCGTGTCGGAGCACACAGACAAACAACCATCTCGTGGTGTGACACCACACCACACTAGAGAAAGCAGTGTGGTGTGGTTGTAATGTTGGTGTGGTGTGCTCGGTCTTCGTACGAAGGTTGGCACTTGTGGGCCACCGTAGGAAGGATATTGCAGGTTTGCGTGCAAAATGGTTGTCAAAAAATGAGGCTATAATGATCCTCCAATCATAACCACTCTAATCCATGTACGATTTGTATACACTGTTAACAGATGTCCTCGATACTACCTTCTTTTTTTAGAAATACCTTATTCAAAATTTATGTTACTTAAAATGTCATTTTTGTCACAATTTGCTATTGCTCTAAAGGCACAATATGACATAGATTGTGTTGAAAGCACCATTAAGTAAGTAAGTAAGTAAGTAAGTAAGAATATTTGTACATGGCGCAAAAAAGCAACAGTCACTATGCGCCGAACCGTTGAACTGTAACCAACGTACCGCTGTAACCCTTTTGTGAATGTCGATTCATTGACGGTGAAAAAAGATGCTTAGCGTGTTTATAGCAAGAAACAAGTTTGTTAGCTTCAGCTATTTTTACAGGGTTCGTACAGACCCCGGAAAGTCCTGGAATTTTTATTGTTCAGAATTCCAGGCCCTGGAAAGTCCTGGAAAAGGCATAGGTCCTGGAAAATCCTGGAAAGTCCTGGAATTATAAACCAGCTGTTCTGGAATTTTTAGTTCTGGTTTGAGTAGTCGCTAAGCAGATAAGCAGTTACTTTTAATACATTGCCACCTCTTGGGTCAAACCAAGTATTAGAAATACCTTTATACTGTTAAATACAATAATACAACCTTAGGTATTGCATTTCCACTTTTTTACTGTAATGCAGATACACTGATAACTGATTTTGTATACGCACTTTTTTGCCCTCATGCAACCCATGTTTGTGAATGGAACGTGTCCTGGAAAGTGCTGGAAAAAAGGATTTTGGAGTTCTGGAAAACCCCGGAATTTGGTTATTGCAAGTCCTGGAAAGTCGTGGGGGAAAAAGCATTTTTATGTCTGTACGGACCCTGTTTTTAGCACTCGGTCACTGTAACCCTTTGTGTTGTCGTTGATTGACTGACAGTGATCTGGACTTGCCGTTCTCGCGCTGGGACTGCGACCGCATTGCGCTGTGGCTGCACGTGATTGGGCTCAGCGCGTACGTCGGCAACTGCAAACGATGGGGTCGCAATGGCGAACAGCTTCTGCAGGCGTCGACACATGACCTTGAAAAGGTTGTACCCGTGACCTTGAAGAGGTCATCACGGTCTAGCTTGATCGAGTTTGTACTGAACGTTTTGAGGCCGGCATGAATCGTGAATGGAAATGGTATTTGAGTTGTGCCATTGCCGTAGCATAATCGACACCTTTTATTCTTTTGATATTGTGCTTTTTAGCCATTATTACTAGCTTAGCCTGTGGGTTGTTCATGTGTAAATAACTAAGTAAGTAAGTAAGTAAGTCCATTTATGAAGCACCTTTTAAATGAACATTCTCAAAAATGCATGTTATCAGTAGGCCTGTGCAAACAATTAGATTTATTTTGCATTTGTTTCGGTTCACCATTTATATTTTTTGTGTTAGCTTATATCCGTTTATTATGGTGTTGCCAGCTTTCGTTGTGTTGGGTTTAGTTTCTTCAATACCAAGCCTAGAGATTGGCTGGGAACATCGTCAGTCAGTGAACTAGAAAACATAGGCAGTCGTATCGACATGCAGACCCACGCCGGCAGCGGTGCAGGTAGCACAGCGGCGTATTGGTATACGAAATTCAGGACATGGTCACTGGCAGCCATGCGACCATGACGGTTTTTGTAACCATGTGACCTTTGACCTTTTGACTTCTGGGTCAGTGCATGCCGAGCGACTGCTATAGAGTATATGCTTACCGAGTTTGGTGTCGATAGCTCAAGCCGTTTTCCTTTTGGAGCGCGGACAAACAGACAGACAGACAGATGCGACTGAACGCTATACTCACGCCGGTGGCTGTGACGGCATGGGTAATCAGTGTCCATAGTGTTGTTGTTGAATCTGCGTATTTGCCGATGCGCTGTTTTTAGGAGCTTGGACTGAGGAACTATTATCACCGCAGGAAGCTGCAGTTGGCGCTGGAATCAGTTGCAGCCGGTACTCAGTCACCTGCTGCCAACCTCGACCACAACTGGGTCACCAGTATGTAACAGCTTTTTAACCCTTTGATGATGTAAATGACTGAATATAGACTGCTTTGTGCACCGTAGAATAGGTAAGTGCTTGATGCTAAGAACTGTGCTGGGTGTTATTAATCTGATGGCTTTTTTAGTGCCTGTTTGGGTCTGTTCCCCCATACGGGCTCTGGGGCTGTAATGTGCCGTGATTCATTTGTTGATTTTGACGCTATTATAAATTGTTTGTTTGTTTACTTAACCTTCTTAATTACTGTCTTCTTTACTTATCTACTTCTTCCAAATAGGCCCGTTGTGAAGGTCGTAGGAGGTGACCAACCCTGTGAGTTTTTATGTGCTGTAGTATATTTTGTTATGGATGCATGTTTGCTGTTGTTGTATTAGATTTAGTATTTCCATACTTAGCCAAGAAATTGGCGGGGAAGAACGTCTCCAAAATGAATTATTTTGTGTCAGTTGGGACGTAAAACCTTAACTCAATCTGTCTGGCAAAATATTTACCCATGCCGGCATAGCTGCTGGCATGTGTAGGGCATTCAGTAATGTCTGTCTGTCTGTCTGCGCTCTAACAGTCACTCCATCAAGACCCATGTGAGATATTAATAGTGTCAATGGGGCCTTTCTACAAGTCTCAGCAGGTGGCAGTGTGATTTTCGTTAACGAAAACTAAAACGAAAACGAAAGAATAATGAAAACTAAAACGAAAAAATAAAAAAAGAAATAAAACGAAAAAGAAAAAGTCTAAAACGAAATCACACTGGCAGCTGGGCGTGCTGAGGTCATTAAATGGCGTAATGTACAGTGTTAAAGTGCATATTTTAGTGTGCCGTAGTAGCTGCATCTTTAGAGTGGACGGCATTTTGTATGTTTTGAAGGATGGCTGGATGACATTGGACTTCCGCAGTACAAGGATCAGTTCACGGAGGCGCGAGTTGATGGCAGAATGCTGCACTGTATGACAATTGTATGTATTGACACCCAGTTCTGTTCACTCTTGTTAGACTGCTGGTTTTCTTGTTACAGGCCACCATCGCGCTCTGCTTCACACAATTGTGGCTTCCCACCCGTTCGTTTGCCCTCCCGCCCGCTTCATGCCACGCCCCTGGCCAAACAAATTGACCAACGAATTATTAGGTATAGGTGCGGAGGCATTATGTTTTTGGGCTGTCCATCAACCAACCACATTTGTTCATCGGGACACTCCTTGTTACCACAATATCTCATGAACGGCTTGAGTCATCTCGATGAAACTTACGAGGGTATTTATTAACCCCTATTGATGATTTAATTAGATTCTGGAGGTCAAAGGTCAAGTTTACAACAGGCATTTGATGTGGCTAAGGCATCGCTCGGACATCAAAGTTTATCTTATAGTTTTAATTAATGGCTTAATGTGTGCATAGTTACCTCTGCTGCGGGTTGGTAGGTAATGCTTTCATCCATGTTTGTCTGTTAGCAGCAGAATGAATCAAACAGTCATGATTGGATTTTCAAGAAGTTTGGGCCCCGTGTGTGGGTCCCGGGGCTGTAAGTAAGTGGGTAAGCATCTTAAGTAAGTAAGTGACAGATTTATGAAGCGCCGAAACCACTGTTTTCAGGTTGGGGTCGCTGGAGGTGACCAAACTGGGCTATAGTTTTTTGGGGTTCATTTTATGTTGTCGTGTATTTTGTTACGGATTCATGGATTCGTGTTTGGCTTTTGTTGTGTTTAGTTTCTTTCTTAGTACTAAGCCAAGAGATTGGCTTGGAAGAACGTCTCCGAAATGGCCTATTTTGTGTCGGGGTGGGACATAAAACCTTAACTCAGTCAATTAATCAGGAAATTTGGGGAATCAGTAGAGATTATGGAAAGATAGTGGAATTGATTACCTGGTTCATATTCTGGATACCAGTCGGTCATAAGTGCAGCCCCACTGCGACAGCTGGGCTTCATGTAGAACGGGGCCGCCATACACTACTGCAGCTGTACTGGTACAATGGTGAATAAATTATCAACCTACTTCGATTACACGCATGCAGATTTCAGTGAGGCACGACAGAGGTATGCACTTCATTGAGGGCCCTCTGGCTGTGCTTGCAGTCGGTAGACCATAATGATAGAAACGTTCACTTTAAATATTTATCACAATGACATGTCGGCCCTCTAGAAAGAAAAAAATTAAAGAGTTATAGGTTGAGTTGACTACGGCGTGTTTTTTGTAGTAGAATCTGGATGTGCCGTTGTTAGGATGATCTGATCGGTCTGAAGGTGACCAACACGCTACATCATCTGAGCTTCCGGCGAGGTATTGAGGTGCTTCGGCAGAACAACTTCAGTCAGACGTGCTTGAAACGACGCCCGTCTCCGGATGAGGTGAACAGATTACATAGTGATATGTTAACAGAACGTTGTGGCCTTGCTGGTGACGTGTTTCTCATGAATTGGCAATTGGCGTGAAAGAATGTCTCCGAATTTGATCTACTTTCATGTTGCGTGGAATGTCAGACATTAACTTGCCCAGTTCGTTGTGTGTCTGCTGAATATTCCTCTTGTGCAGTTGCTTTGTTTGTGATCTTATTCATACAACCGACTGGTATCCAGAATATGTACCAGATCTACTTCCCTCTTCTTCTTCAAGAGACAATTAAAAACATTTCTTTTCACAAAGTCGTTCCCAGAACTATAGCTTAATTGTGTACCGTGTCCTAGAAGCACTTTTGCTCATGCCACGTTAATCTCTACGTTTTAATAATAATAAAAATAATAATAATTTCCGCTCTCCGCTCCACTATTTATTCCCTAAATTTATTGAAAATCCAGTTGACCTGGTGCTGTGGATGGGTTGACGTAGGGCGTATTGCACAATCGTCCGGATGAGGCCAAGCTGTGGACGAACCATCGGGTGATGGAATGGCTTCGAAGTATCGACCTGTCAGAGTACGCACCTAACCTCCGTGGCAGTGGTGTCCACGGTGCTCTCATGGTATGACTTCTCACATGATATGATTTCATTGTACTAGTAGTAGTAGCAGTAGTAAGGAAAAGGAAAGGAAGAGTGTTTATATAGCTCCTTTTTGCTATACTGTGTGTATCTCACAGCGCTCAGGCATGGATCACACAGTTTTACCTGCAAATACACCATGCCTGCCTTTCCTTCGTAAGCGTTCACCAGATGGCGCCACCTCTAAGTGAGGTAAGAGACATCTAATTGCAGCTTACTACTTGTACGTAGGTTAACCTCGTTGATCTAGACCAACGACGCTACCACTACGCCACGCCACCACCTGGGGTGCAAAACTAGCGCCTTCGGGAAGTTCAGAACTTGTTGCGGTTTTAATCCGATTGTAAGCGGTGACGAGGCAAATGAGTAAGTTTATCGGCTGGTTGATACTGTGAAAAGCGGCAGATTGTGTGACTTGTATCCAGGTGCTGGAGCCACGTTTTGGTGCGGAGTTGTTTGCGACACTGCTGTCCATCCCGGCCAACAAGACACTACTTCGTCGACATCTGAGCACACACTTTGTTGCACTGATTGGCAGCGCGGTCCAGCAGCAGAAACGAGATGCGGAGTCGCAGCCGGGCTTTGTGGCCCTCACGCTTGGACAAAAAGTCAAGGTGCATAGCGATTGTGGAAATATCACCTCTGCATTCATATTGATGCACGAAATCTGACCGTCTGGTCTAGTCACATCGTGCTTGTCAGACAAATTCATAGAACCATTTTACATTTATTTTGCAGCTCAGTTTACGTTAGCCAGCCTGCCCCGTGTGGGTCCCGGGGCTGTAAGCATGTGGGTAAGTGTGTAAGTTAATGAGAAATTTGTGAAGCGCTGAAAACAGAATAGGCTCTCTCCGTTTCCAGGCCGGATGTTGTAGGAGCCGACCAAACCTGGCTATTGTTTTGGGGTTTATTTTATGTTGTGTTTTGTTACGGATGCATGTTTGCTTTTGCTGTGTTTGTTTTAGTTTTTCAGTACTAAGCCAAGAGATTGGCTGGGAAGAACGTCTCCGAAATCATGACCTGTTTTGTGACTGGTGAGTCAGTCAGATGGTGAGTGGAGATCTAACGAGATCTGGCGAGATTGATGTCTGGTGATTGTCTAGAACGATTACGTACGCAATTCTTTACCATTTTCCATAAAACTTTGCATGCAACTCGGAAATGTGGTCGGCTAGATGCTTGTTGTTTATGAGACAAAGTGGAAGTAGACGTACAATTTTAGAGGTGTGCGAATTCCGATTTTTGGCAGATTCCCAATTGCGCTTGCCGTGTTTTTCCACGGATCGTCACAAAAATTTGAACAGATTTAAAACTAATCTGTATTGACTTTATCTCGAATATCAACGAAACCTAAAATAGAAATTGATTTTAGAGATGTGCAAAATCCGATTTTGGCAGTTTCGCGATTGGTTGGTTGACATATTGATTGGTTGAAATATTTTCCCACGGAAGAATGCCAATTTTGGCCATTTCGAGGTTGCATTTGATAGACCCGAGTTCGATAGAACACAACAGTGCTTGTCTTTGTAAACATCCGTCCACACAAACTGTTGCTGGTCAACCTGGAAAAATTATCATTAATCTGGCTCTGTGTGTGCGCATGCAGGTAAAGAAAGGTATCTTCCGTCTCGGTCGCGGTGACGGCAAAGAGGACCTGATCTGTCCGATTGATCCGTCGCAGGAAAATCGCCAGCGAACGCACGTCAACGGTGGCGTGTTGTGCAGCTACGAGGACAGTCCACAAGAACTTGACGAGGTTCAGCGAATTCATTTTTATTACATATGTGAGTGCCGGCGTGGGAAAATGTTAGCTACTGCGTGTGGAGCATGCTGGTGGTGGTACAACTGATGGCGCTGCTGTTGCTCAGAGCAGGGAGTCTGCCACAAATGTGGATGCATTTTGTATATGCTTAGCACCACGACCGTTATCGTCCATTTTCTTCCATGTTAAGTTGGATTATCCAGTTGTCGAGTTCATCCGGACAGATCCTGTTACCACAACGTGAATAGCAAATGAAACGCCGCCTATCCAGCGCTTATACTTCAAGTGACAGCGGCGCAACAATTCCTCAGGAATGGCACGTGTTAATGAGGGATCACTCAATTCTACCTGCCACCCACACGTAATGGAAATGAGCCATCCTGCATTCATTTGTAATCATTTACCAGATGGCACCGCCCGAGCAAGGCAACGCACATCTGGATCAGCTTACTACTCATCTATCGACCTTGAAAGGCTAAGTCGGCCTAGTTGGCGGACTTTGTACTTTACCCATGGTCACCCATCAGCTACAGGTCGAGCATTGGACAGGGAAAGTTCGCCTGTCAAAAACCAACGTTCTGCCACCGTGCAATGCAGCCAATCATGAACGGCTTATGCAGTCTCATTGAAACTTACAGAGAATATTCACTAGCCCCCACTGATGATAACCAGATTAGATTCTGGAGGTTAGAGGTGAAGGTCGCAGCAAGCTGTGACCTTGACTTTGGACCTCTAGAATTAATACCTAAAAATCGTTATTCTTGGTGAAATTTTGTGATGGAACAAACCTTAGCATGCAATACAGGTGGTTGGATTTTGAAGATTATCAGGACCCAGATACGGATCATCCGTAGTTGTTTACGGACGCCTGTTAGTTAGTACCAGGGTGCTTTACTGACATTTTCTAGATGCTTTGTAGTTTTAAGTAAGTAAACGTAACGTTAATATAGTTAAGTCATGGCTGATATTTTTCGTTTATGAGGTTTGTGTAATTTTGGGTGCTTGCTGAGCTATCATTTGGCTGCATACTTAACTTGCGTCGATGGGTTCTCTTGTTATTGTTCTTGTTCAGATGCTAGGGTGTCATTTCATAACGTGATGTTTTTAGGTCTCGATCTTAACTGTAGCCAGTGGGCGAGGTCGAAAATTAGATCAGCCTTTTGCAGAGTGTTTTGCTGAGCGCGAAATCGTTAATCCGAACGCCCAGATTCGGTCTCAGCAGGTAGTTTGGATTTGCTAATCGCTCAGTCGTTAGCTGAGCTATTCGCTGAGCAAAAGAACTCTATGACGAGGTCATGAACTTGCTGGTCTGTGAGCCGCAACGCTAGCCAGTCACTTTCTGTCGTTGCACACCCAATACCCAACAACGTCGGCCTCCTACGCACTTGTTGTGGCCAGATACCAGCGCAATCGCAGCAGCTATCATTGCAATATTTGTTTATTTACTTTTCGCTAATCCAAAAAGTGAACTCTATTTTCGCTCAGCGATTCTTAATTCTCTAAAGATTAGGTATTGCTTAACTTTTGCTGAGACCGAATTGTTCAGATTAACTTTGGACTAAGCGGTTTCGCTCAGTCCGAAACGACTAGAATTACCGCTCGGCGAATCGCTCATGCGGTAGTTTCGGACTGAGCGATTCGCTCAGTCCGAATTGGAATATTGAGGTCACTTTTTGGATTAGCGATCATTCAGACTGAAGTTTTCGCTCAGCGAAAGGCTGATCTAATTTGTGACCTCACCCATCGTAATCCGACTGAGAGTTGTTAGTGACCCAGATTCTATTCAGACTGCCTTCACAGACTGACCACTTGACCAGACATCCTGTACTGTGGACAGTTAATGTCGTCATTAGTTCGTTGCCATTTCCATTATGTTTCGTGCCGTTGATGGTACGGAAACGGTGTACACAATAAGACTGAACCAGTCAAAATAGCCTTTGTGGAAATGACTCATGTGTGGCGCCCAAGGAACCGTGTATTGTATTGTATCTTTTTCACTCGAGTTTTCCGGACCACTAGTCGCCAATTTACTGTCTCCTCCTATGTTATACGCCGGTACCTTATTGACTGTGGAAAGTGCCCCTGCAGCATTCTGTGGACAGTGTCACTTAAATAAGTACATTTTTAATAGTAATAATAATAATAATAATAATAATAATTGGATGGTGGTCAATGTGGGACGAATTCATTTGCTGCCACAAGTGGTGACCAGATGGCCTTTCATCTTGTTTTTGACCAGTTGTTAGCATATCCCATGCATTCACCGTTGTGTATCGTAACAGTATCTGAGGTCCTACAGTAAGTCTTAAAAAGATAGTTTGCTGATATGTTTGTAGAGTGATAGTGCGAGTAGCCAAGCGTAAGCTGGTAGGTTAACGTTATAGGCCTGTACTGGCACGTGCCACGTAGATGTTGTGTTAATTTACTTCCTTCTTTACATTACATTCATGCTTTTAATTCTGACCAATTGCCACATGATTTGCTAATTTTCTCATTGCTCGTTGTTACCCGTTGTTTTGAAATCATGCTTCTCTCGAGCCTGTTTTCTGCCTACTCCGTTGTATTTTCGGTCATTGTTTATGTCACATTTCCATTTAATTCGGTATTTATTCACGTGACTTTGGCGCTGCTCTGCTTGACACTCACTGTGCTTGCTTGATTGCTCAAACTGCATCTCTTCTATTCACCGTGTGATGTAATCACATCTGTTTGCTGGAGTTATATTTGACGGTGCAGCTGCGTGTCGATATTTTTTACCGATTATTTCTCAGATATCTTTCTTGTCACATTTTGTCTGTACTGTATCTAATAACTGTAATTGAAATATGATGAGAGTAAGGTACTCCAGTAAGGTGACAAGGTAAAGGCTTCTGATATTCGTTACCGAGCTTTGGGCTTTGGGTTTGGAGCTGATCCCGGTGTACAGGCAGTCAGCCCGCAGGTTATCCACCCGGCAGTAGGCTGCCATTACTTTCCGCCAGACCTGCAGTTACCTTCCCAGCCGCAGCGCGTCACTGCCCCTTGACCGGTACCAAGTCATACTGCTTGGTGACAGGCAAATAGGTGTGAACAACTTGCCGAAGGTTGTTACAAGCAGCTTTGCCCCGAGTAGGATTTGAACCCACGACCTGTTGATCGCAAGTCCAACGCTCTACCCGTTGCATCACCACGCCACCAAGGTACTCCCAGTAATCATACAGGCCGTTGCCAGACTCCGATTTCCGAAGCAGATAGCCCGCAAATGACGAGTCATAAACCCAGCAGTAGGCTGCCAATACTTACTTCCAGGCCAGCAGTTGTTTTCCCTGCTGCAGAGCGTCAGTCGGTACCAATTTATACTGCTTGATGAATAGACGCATGTATGTGAGCAGCTTGCCTAGGGACCATCATCCGTCTCCTCAGGAGTCGGTACTGAGTAGGTATGTACCGGATATCTGGCCGTTTTTCAACATCCGGTTCTGGATCCGGCTCTGGCAGGAAAACGGTAAACTGCCAGATATCTGAACCAGATATTTTACTTCTTTATTACTAAGAGTTGCAGCCGCCATTTTGGTGAAGTTTAAACTTTTAATAATGATGGTCCCTAGGCAAGCTGTTCACATACATGCCTCTGTTCATCAATAAGTCAAAAGCATGATTGAAAATTTTTAAAAACTTACTTAAACAAACTGAATACTAGTAAACACTACCTGTGTATTTGTGTATGTAGTGATTCGTAGTGATCTACATGCAGATTTATATTTGTACGTTGGTACCATGGGTGGGAGGTTCACAGGATGCTTCACCCAGTCGTAGGTGCTAGAGTAATAACTTTAAATGAGCCTCCCCTATCCTTTCCATTTTGGGTCGTCACTGAATGACAAGGCAACGAGGTCAGGAGGTTACTGTTTCGTTGGCCATCCTTAACCTAGAGGAACTAAATCTCCACCCAAGACCTTGTTCGCAATATAGCTTTTTTGTGCTGAAAGGGGGCATTAATCTCTCAACCAACCACAACAAGATGCAGTCAGAGACAGTAGACTTCGCACCAGTCAGACATGAGACAGCGTTATTTGGTCGAATTCACCACCTAGTGGTACGTAAGTGGGAGGTTTCCCGGATGCTTCTTTTGGGTTTTACCTATGAGAAGCATTCCAAAGCCAGACCAACGCAGAACAGAGTCGTTATAATCTTTTTTGTGCGGAATGGGGACGTTAATCTCCTAACCAATTAAAAGTGGATTTGTGGTTTTTCTAGAATCTGATTGGTCGAGATCTGGACTGCATGCCAACGTCGGACGTGTGAATTATTGCGTGTGCGATTGACTGATGTACGAGAGAGGTGCAAGAGATGTCATCCTTGTTCCTGCTTCTGTTGCTGCAACACTGCTCCATCTAACACCAATCTTCATGGTGCTTCACCTGTTTAAACGTTGCAAAACGTTTTATCGGTTGACGGATTTATTGAACAGTTTAAATGTAGATATTTGTCCGTACATCGTTACTATCACTCTGTCGTAGGAATGTGTAATTTCGGTTCATTTTTTTTAGAAAAAATATCTTGTAGGTTGTTCAGGCTTACTTCTGTATTTTCATTGAGGGTCACACCAAACACCACGTGAAATTGCAATGCCCATCCTTCAAAGAATAGCAAGACTATTTATGCCTTCGCAGTATCGGCGAAGCATTATGTTTTTGGGCTGTCCGTCCGTCCGTCCGTTTGTGTCTGGAGAGATAGTTACCACAATATCTCGTGAACGGCTTGAGCAATCTCGATGAAACTTACAGCCCCTACTGATGACCTGGTTAGATTTTGGAGGTCAAATGTCAAGGTCACAGCAGGCCGTTGATGTAGCGAAAGCATCCGTGTCAGAGTTCTTCTAGTTTGTTGATATTTTGCTAACAGAAGACTGTTTGCCTGCACATTTGTGCCTTATCACGGCTGATGTAACGCTAGTTGACTAGATGGTATTTGGTGAATCCCTTGTATTGTCATCGTCTGTAGTGTTTAAATGTAGTGGTCCAGTCAGTAGTGTCCACTATGGTTATCGGTCAGTCAATTTGACCACTGCGGTCACTGTGTCGAGAACGATCATTATTTCGGTGTGTTATTTAACGACATGATGTGCCTTCCATAAGACTTGTTTTTTTTGTCAACTGCTGCCATGTTTTGAATATTTTATATGTGAGTTGGCGTGTATGTTTGTGTGTATGTGTGTGAGACTTTGTGGCATAATGTGCAGAATTTGTACATTTAGTGTTTATTTTTTCTCGAGACTTTAATTTCATTGACTAAAGACACCTGTTGCACTGATTTGAACTTGGACTTAAGCTTGACGAGACTGGTACTGGAAATTCAGTTCTACAGATGGTGTCTGGTGTGTCAAATGGTGTTAGCAAAGTAGCGCATCAGTTACGTCAGATGGCTTACATCAGATGGCTCACTCTAGTGATATATTTGCGATGTTTCGCTATGAACCAAGGACGGATTCAGAGGGATACGGGGGAGAAATCTGCCACCAGCCCCCGATTAATGTGAGTTTCACTTTAATGTTTATGTCGTTTTTCTGTCTTTCTTTTGCTCCATTTCAAACAACAATGGAGTGGAGGGGGCAGGTCTGGTACATGGGTGGGAGGTCCCCCGGATGCTTTTTTGGGTTTTTCCCAAGAGCAGCGTTCCAAAGCCAGACTAACAGAGAGAAATTATACATTGAGAGTCGTTAGGCATTGATATGTTATAGGAACTGATGAACAGCAATTACACAAGATATCATATTGAACTGATAAATAGGTCTTGTGGTGGTTGGTTACACCCCTGACCTTTTTTCTCTGATATAGCCATATTTGTGCTGAAAGGGGACGTGAAAACTCCCAACTAACTAACTGGTTGGTTTCCACCCGTTGCATAATAACATAATAACTTAATAGCATAATAACTTAAATGAGCCTCGCCTATCCTTTCCCATATTGGCTCGTCGTATTATCCTGGAAACAGGTACCATTTGAAATGAGTGCCTATCTGATGTTAACGGTCTGTACAACTACAAACGACGAACCGAAATAGGACATGAAGTGCTAATGATTCAGATCAGTTTGTTTTCGAGACACTTGATGGAAATAGATGGTCTGTCTTCAACACTTGATGCAGTATTCTGCACCTCACTGCTGCATTTTGTTCCAACTGTTGTAATACTCATAGGGGGTTGGAGGGGGCAGGTCTGGTACCATGGGTGGGAAAACATACGAACAGAATGTACTTCATATGATCAAGCACGACATCAATACTATTCCTTTACTGACATTAAAAACATCCTCAATCTTACACCCAGTCAAAATATACTAAATTTTATTTTTAAAAGTCAATTTATATGATCAACTATAATTTTTAAACAGAAACCTTACACAAGTTATACTTTTTCAATAATATAATCTACCTAATTTCAATTCACCTATTTATTTA
>Ga0209780_1000972_pt1 | contig 17607 bp, 16 predicted proteins | sample WorMetexBAHAMAS2_FD_187384 | JGI IMG/M metagenome (GOLD analysis project Ga0209780, IMG submission 187384) | Marine gutless worms symbiont microbial communities from Max Planck institute for Marine Microbiology, Germany - Inanidrilus exumae... | ecosystem: Host-associated > Annelida > Digestive...
TATATATATATATATATGTTGTTTTTATATGATGCCATAAACACTCCCTAACGTGGTATTGCTGGAATAGGTCTGGAAGTGGAAAAGGTATGTGAAAGACCTTTAAAAGTTCTTGATTGTTTCCCCAGAATTGTGGCCACCCTGTTGAACGCAGTTCTAGTAGCCATCTAGTTCTGTTCTGTTCCTATGTGGTGTTCATTCAGTTGCACAAGAAGACTGTAAATAAATGATAACTTGGTATAAACAGGTTAAGGATGAAAATCTAGGGGCAACCAGCAGAGGCAGGTTTATCTGGAAATTGGCTGTTTGTGTGTGTGTTTGTGTGTGTGTGTGTGTGTGCAGGTGGGGGTAGACGGCGAGTGCGAAAGAACTGTCACCAAGATGCTCTTCTGTCCTTACTGTCGTGGCCTACTTTCTGCCAAACCGTGTCCTACTTACTGTAATGAGGTCATGACGTCATGTCTAGCTGGCCACGCCTCTTCAGCACAGTTCGCCGAAGCCTGGAACGACTACATTGGTCAGTGCTGCTGGTACAATCTAAACCCTGCTCGTTCTGTGATAAATTCACTAAATATCAATGGTGTTGTGGCATGGCAGTTTCTAATGTTAAAAACCCATGGAATTGTTAATCTTATGACTAGAGATTTGCAACTTAACGTAGGCCCTATTCAGCAGCGTCATCTTAAATAACCTTGGTTTACGGACGTTTCCCGGAAAGTCACTTTCCCCAAAGACGTTTCCCGGAAGAAAGTGCATTATGAATTGTCCACGACGACGTTGTGTGCTGGCTTTACGTTAAGGTTAGGGTGAGCAGACATTCCAGTGTAGCGGCATCACGACACAAAAAGCCGCATGGCAGCTGCTGTCGCAATGCCACAGAGGACGCGATGCCGCATTTCATTATTAAAACACCGGAGTTGACTACCCAGTACTGCCGGGTAATTGAAAGTGAACATGATCAAAGACTGCGTTGGCATAAACTGCAGCAAAGTGAGAGGCACTGGTAACAAAACTTGCAGAATAAGGGCCTGAATAACGCGGCACAGAGAAACCAGTCTTAGTACAACTCGTCTAACACGAAATCGCCACATGCTAGCTGAAAACTTGCTTTCTGTGTCGCATTCCGGGGAACATCTTTCCAGGAAAGTGACTTTGCGGGAAACGTTGGTGAACGAAATAACTTATGTGGCCCTTGATACTCTTTTGTAAGTTTTGGGACCTTTACTTACCTTCGATACGAGTGTATGAGCTATAGCCACTTGAAATTGACAGCGGCAGTGTCGTGTGAGGTGAATGGTTGTGTGGCGGTGCAGATGCAATGCTGATGGTTGTTGACCGGCTTGAAGGACCGTTCAATATCGATGACGTGCTGGACCCTATGGACGTCAAGATCAGCGAAGCGATCATGAACTTTCAGGAGAACGCCGAGGCGGTGACGGCCAAGGTTAGCCACACATGCACGCACATGAACAAACACAGGGCTCATTACTTTCCACCCTGTTAGTACTCATTTCAGCTTCCCAGGAAGGTATGTTAGGCTGAGTTGACGTTGGCGGCCAGCAACATACTCGAGATGCGCTGACAGATAGAGGCTGACGTTACAGTTTGTTATGGTTGCCATGGTGACGTCAGTGACGTTATCACAAGCGGTGGTCACATGACGTCTGCGGCCGTTGAAGTTGAGGAATTTGAAGACGGGACATTTTTATAGCACCTTTTCATGAGAACTCAACTCTAACATGAGATGCATAGCATTAAGAGAGTGAGACAGCAGGAAAATGTCATCTGCGTATAGTAAACAGCTGTAGTAAGTGTCAAAAATTGTACAGCCAAGGTCAACAGTTCTAAGTCTAGTAATCAATGTGTCCATATATATGGCAAATAACGCTGGGGATAAAATGCACTCTTGCTTAACTCCTGCAGTGATACGATACCAGAAAAACAGGGCACCACCCCATTGAACACACACAAGACTTTTCTGAAGCCAATTAAGCAGTACCCAGTAATCATTTCGGGAATGTTTCTGTGCATGAGCTGTTGCAGCAGAGCGAAATGAAATAGAGGACCCGATCAAAGGCTTTACTGATGTCAAATGCACAGACGTTAACAGTAGAGTTGTCAGCCACATAATGATTAACGACTGTCTTCAACGTAAACAAAGCATGAGTACAGCTGGAATTTTGCTAAAATCAAAACTGCAGAGAGTGTATTGATAATTGATCATCAAATAACAGTAATAATACACATTCAAAAATCTTGTTGATGACGGGACTGATTGCTATTAATAACAAAAACTGATCATCAGTTTAACACTTAAGTGTAAGGGTCTAGTTATTTGTCACACGTAGGAAACAGCAAAAGTCATTTTGTTATGACCATTGTAATGTGAATCTGTGTACACCTTTGGGTTTTTGCACTCTTTTGAGTGCTGGCTTATGGACGTCCCAGCTCGAGAGATAGTACTCTGTTGGGCCTTGTCTGTCTAAGGTTGATCGACGCGTCTGATGCAGTACGTGGTTTGGATTAGTTGTAATGAGTGGGAAGGAAGGGAGTTCCATCAGCCGAGTGTGTGTCGGTGATGTCCAAGGGTAGTGTCCCGCTGTGTCCGGAAAGCCAACTCGAAGACACACACACATGACACAATCAGCGGCTAACAAAGACGTCACGTCTGGCCGCAGATGTAAATGTGTGCGAGCGAGCGAGCGACTGTAATGGCCGTGCTGAGCATTCCCACGGCCTCGCCGGCTGCCTGTGGGTATTGAGGTGAGTGGCGCTGGGTGCACATGGTCGATGATTTGTCAGCATTGTGTACGCGTGACTGGACCAATGAGCTGTATTGATGTGCGTACGTGCGTGTCAAATTACACGGCCGCCGCCCGGGGAAATGGTCGGCCGCCCTTCCGCCCTACCGTGGGAGAAGTGGCCGTGTTGATGAGGCGCGGGTAATTGCAGAAGTGGGACCGAAAGCGTCGATGCAGCCGTGACTCACTGTTACGCAGTGGAATGAATGATGCAGGTTGAGTGGTGACAAGAGACAAAAACACAGAACTAGCAGTGAATGTAAACTTTAAGTGTAATAATAATGGTAATAATAACAGTAATAACAAGTGGTCAAAGAATTTTGATGAAAGGTCGCATCGCCGACTTGTCACCCCTCACGGTGGCGAATGGATTCGTCCGAACTTGACCCCATCTAATAAATGGTTTCTTGGCCCACATGAGTCAGCCCCCAAACGGCATCTCGATCGGTTGAGCCGTTTTCGCAGGGCTCACGAACGTGACCAACAAACAGACCGACCGACCACGCTACTCTGTGTGCAGCTGTGGGTAAGTAGTAGGAATTTTAGGTGTATTTCACAGTGCTGTTATATAAATCCACACCCCTCGTCAGTCATTTATGCGAGAGTGTGGTGAGAAAAATAAAACAGGATAAATTTGGAGTAGCAGAGAGGGGGTTAACGGGTTATTGATTAGGGTTTGCAGCGGCTTGAGAGGGAGGGGGCAAAGCAGAGGTTTATGGAGGGTGCTGTGCACGCACGCACACACACACAGACACACACACACACACAGATGCTTTTCAGTCCAGTTGACATTCTCTTCTTCAACAGATCCACTTGCTTCCCATTGAATCACTCTTCGCTCCTCTCAGCCTGCTTACCGTCATTGTGCCTTGCATGCTCATATACTTCTACTCGTTCTCTCAGGTTCTCAAACATCAGTCTGCTGCTCTCCGTTCCATTCGTCCGCACTTCATTTGGTGCCCACAGTTTCAGTGTTGCAACTCCTAAAATCTGGAACTCCTCCCTGCCGCTATTCGAATGTGCACCGGTCTGAACACTTTACGCCATCACCACAAGACCCACTATTGCCAGCAGGCTTTCCAACCCACCTAACATGTTTGCGCCTCTGATTCGGCTTCTGCCGATCATTGTGTGCGTTTAGGCCTATAAGTTATAATTACTTACATACTTACTCATACTGTGAGCACTGAGAGAACACACATGGGCACGTTGCAAAAATACCGCAGTAACTTGTAAGTCAGTCGCGACTTTGTAACATGCTCTCAACTTGTCTGTCAGCATGACACTTGGAAATATTATGATGCTAAATTGCTTATTTATTTTCGTTCGTGCTTTGTTAGCTGACTTTGATTCCACTATATTACTGGCAAACCCTCGTGCTTTTACGTGCTTTCTTTCATTCCGCCAATTGCCTCCCTCTCTCCTGACACAGCCTTGCCTGGCGTTCGTCTGCTCTGTGAACTAAAAGCACATTTCTCAGATTGCATTTTACACGGTGGCCCAGAACAAGTCTAGTCTGTTGATCACCCCAAGTCAGAAAGATGCCACTGTACTCTCATCCTTAACTTTGCTAGATGCTGACTGATATACATTCTTTCACCTAGAAACTCACTAATAAATCCGTAACAAGAGTGATCGTTAAAGATCCCATCATACGGTAAACATGCTGCACTGGACTTGTAAAATATTTGGCATACTTTGGCTCTCGGAGACCAGTGATGCACGGTTGTTAGTGTCACTGAGTAGTAATGTAATGACGTGGTGTGTGTGTGTGTGTGTTTGTGAACTTGAAGCGCACCTGCTTGTGTACAGGTGTTCCAGGTCTGTGGTCAGCCGAGCCTCGGCATGCGCAGCAGGAGGTCGACAAGGCGTCGCAACCGAGGTCAAGGTCGTCGTCGGGGTCAACGTGAAGGTCGTCGCCGCAGACGACGGCGTACCACGCCATCGTCGATGGATCAGGTTGATGATGATGATGAAGTGGTAGCAGTGGGATATGATAGAACTCATACCACTGCAACAATATCTTTATCAAGCACGTCACTTCCTCCAGTTTCTGATGCGGCAACTAGTCGCTCGTGGATGAACGTGACTGTCAATGTGACTGATGGTCTCTTAGCTGAAGAACACGCCTCAACCATGTCGACGACAGCCACACCCACTTCTGTGACCAGTCCACCGTCAACCACCTACTCAAGACCTCGGCGCACGAGAAGACCACGTCGCAATAGGAACAGAGGCTCGAGACGCCGGAAGAACCGCCAGAGAACTTGGACCACGCCAGCAGTGACAACAACTGTGCCACTGTACCACGTGAACCGAGATGAACACGCACTGTGGGGTGTGGAGCACCAGCAGCCGCAACATCGAGACTCTGGGTCGACGTCACGGCTAGAACGGCTGATCGCTGACATACGTATGAAGTTGACAATGAACCGCGACCTTGTGACGCAGCTGCCAAGGTCACTGTGTTCAACGATGACGTCGGATGCGGTGAACGAACGCCGCTGCTGGAATGGAACCAGTTATACCAGGTGTGTGTGTGAGTGATCTTAACACAGACGTCTCTCAAATTTTACGTGACCAAACGTACACATGACTTGTTGTGTGTTTCTGAGAATCGCCTTTCCTGACTCGTGTGTGTGACAGCTGATAGTACTCGCTGAAGAATCCTAAACTTTACCAAATTTCGTGCCAAACTGGCGAAGTGCACCATATTGCATGTCATCATCCCTGAGCAGGAAGGAAGATAACAAATCAGAAACTATGTTCGTCACTTACTGTTCGTCTGTATCATCACCAAATTTAATGGAGGTTGGACAAACAGCATTAGAAATTGACGCACTACTTTACACATTATGTAGGAAAATTTCCTGATTTTTACATACATCTCATAATTGTTGTTATAGGCTTAAAGAGCCAATATTGTAAATACTCTACGGTGCAAAAGTGGTCTTCATGCGTTCGGCAATAACTCTACCAGAAGTGAACTGATTTGGATGAGATCTGGAACAGTGTGAGTCAAATATGGGGGGCTGGTCATGGCAGATTTTGGGTGCGATCCACGCAGTAGTGACAGTTTGAGAGGGGTTGTTTTTCCAAAAAACCCAAAAATTGCTCACAAAATTCCACATCTTGCGACTTCAGGCCGTCATAATGCCGTAATGATTATGAATGTCGAAAACTCACAGCCAAATGGTCCCCATATGGGATGTCTAGTTTCCACTTTTGACGTTGGAATCAATTCGAAGTCTTTACACTGTACAGGCTGTACACTGTGCACCAGAAAGGGACTTACCCAAATTTTCCGTAACGTCCGTTGTCCGATACTGTCCAATATTACGCTGCTGTGCTGGTGCGGTCTAGAGCCATAGATATGGCTCTGGTGCGGCCCAGTGAGCAATATGTTGAAGAAAAGCAGACTGAACTGGAAACTGAAACTAAGTATTACAACAGATAACGCTGGCACCACTCAGTTGCGGGCACGTGACACTAGGTATCGTCGAATGCAGGAACTAAAAAGTTAGTGCATCAGTAAATAAGTAAACGGTTGTGTCACTTGTCGAGTACACCGGTGGTAAACGCTTTCTTTGAGCCTATATTGCAGCATATTTTCAGATACGCTGCAACCCGTCTAGTTAAGTCAGGTAACTACTAATGTAATATTATTAATATCAAGGTATGGAGACTTTGTATGTCACGTTGTTGTTGAGAACTAGCATCTTTTCTCTGAGCCAAATTTGCTAGTTGCCTTCAGCAAGGGCAGTAAAACTGCTTCAACAAAATACTTGAATAATAGCCATAAAACATTGTTTAATGTAATTATTAACGTGAGTTGTTACGCAATCTACGCCTGCCGCAACAGGAAATGTGTGATACTCACAGTTGTAGAGATGCCATTGGTGATCAACAGTAGTTTGAGTTAGTGCTGACACAGACCAGAGCAGTGCGGCAAACGGTGTGTGTGGATGGCCAGTATTCAAAAGCACTGTGCCATTTGTCAATTTCGTGTCTGTGCCACTAAACATTTTTAAAATTGCAGAGAAATGCGAATGCGGTCAACAGCTCGTTGATAGGTGACATATCAATAATGGTTGTCGTCCCAATGAGACAACATAGACGGCTCTGATATGACACTGTAGCTTCATTTGTCATGACCGTTTGTTGGCAACATTGCTGTAGTGTAAACCACATCACAAGCAGGCTGAAACATTGTAGTTCTGAATAAAGTTCGCTGGTTTTGTGCAGACATCTGTATTCTCATCATGAAAACCAGATGTAACTGTTTTGATTGTCTCACGAACTTCATAAACGATACGATACAATATGGTAGAGATAAACGTGCGCTCAAAAGCTGACGAGTTGGCCAGCTTAATCTAGCGCACGGCCCAGAAACGAAAAAATAAGGAAAAAATAAAAACATAAACGAAATAAACAATTTTCCCTCGACGATGTCACTAACGAAAATGACGAATTTAAAAAAAAATTTTGTTGACGAGACCAAAACTAAAATGAAAATCAAGACTAGAAAAGAACAATATAAAAAAATCAACTGCATATTTTAGTTCTGACGAAAATATCTGACACAAAGTTTGGCACAACGCTAGCGTCTCTCTGGCAAATGTAGAGGAAATTTGTGCACGCTGATCCATGTGGTTTGTTTTTGTTGTTGTTAATATTGTCTGCCTCTGTCATACACAGACTTGTCCGGTTTTGAAGTGCGAATTGAATCCTGACAAAAGACTAGAATGTGAACAACACATTGTCGTCGACTAAAACTAAAACTATGATTAAGATTAACGTTTTTAACTAGAATAAAATTAAACTGATTGTGAATATAGTTGACTGGCTAAAAACTATGAGTAAAATCAGATGGCTGACTAAAACCACTGCTCAGAGATGTTTTAATGAGAGTTTTGCCACTTTATTGTGAGTCGTTTACACTGTGACAGGTACAACAGATCTCAGCAGGCGGCTGGTGACGTGACTAGCAGCATGGATGTGACGCACTGGCAGAATACTGGCACTGCTATCAGCAGGATCATTGCACGTCTCAGGGACATGACAGACAAGCTGAGGAATGCATACCGTGGGCTTGATGTCCAGTGGTCATCTGCCGGTCAGTATGGCGAGTCAGTATTGGTCATTTGCTCAGTAAATTTGTTACTTAACACACATGCACGCGCCCGTCACGTTGTTTGGTACCGGTGCTTAACTAGTTCTGCTGTCTGTTAGGTTGCAGCCTAGTAAAAAAAAAGGTAATGGCTTCCCATACTCGTTACCAAGCATTGGGCCCGGAGCTGATCCCGGTGTACAGGCTGTCAGCCCGCATGTGACTACGAGTCATCCACTTGGCGGTAGGCTGTCGTTACTTTCCGCCAGGCCTGCGGTTACCTTCCCAGCTGCAGATCATTATCGCCAGTTAGACGGTACTAAGTTATACTGCTTTGTGACAGAGGCACGTAGGTGTGAACAACTTGCCCAAGGTTGTTATGCAGCTTTGTCCCGAGTAGGATTTGAACCCATCACCTGTTGATCGCAAATCCAACACTCTACTCGTTGCGCCACCGTGCCACCCATTGCAGTCTAGTACTCGACATATATATATGTGAACATGCAGCGGTAACCCCGTGTGGGGCCGGGGTACCCCCTTTCCTGCCTTTTTTCCTCCCTTGTCCATTCACTTCCTCATCTTTTGCTCTTTTTTACTTGTTTTTTTTGTGTTTGCATTACCTCTTTTCTTCTTTTGTCCGTCCCTTCTCTTTCTAAAGAATAGTCACCACTTTGTTTCCAGACCGGAGATTGTAGGAGGCGATCGAACCTGGGTTTAGTTTGTTCCGATTATTTTGTGTTATCTGTATTGCTTAGTTAAGATTTATTCTGGTGTTTTGTTGTGTTTGGTTTTGTTTAGTCTTGCGGTGCGACAGTTGTCTTCCCCTGTTGTAGGAGATAACATAATATTTTAACTGAGCCTCTCGATTCCTTTTCCTTTTTGGGTGGCTGCTGAACAAAAAGGCGACCAGGGTTGAGGTTAATATATCGCCGGCGTTCCTTCACTGGGTAGGGATAGCTCTCCACCCCGGAGCTTTTGTCTCTGATATAGATAGCCCTATTTGTTCTGAGAGCGGACGTTAAACTCCAAGTAACTAACTAACATGCAGCGGTATGGAGGCGTTGTAGGTAACACCACTGAAAGGAACTCCACCATCTTGTCCCTAATTCAGATGCTCTGGTTGCAGTTAGTTGGGCATGCAGGCAGTAAACCAAATTCTCCAGTTCTTAACTGGGGTAAAAGTGAAAAAGTAAACAGTGTATAGCAGTAAGCATCAACTTAGCTTTCACCGCTACAGGAAACTCACATGCCATATGGGATCACACAGTGTTACCTGCCACCCGGCAGTGGTGAGAATCCCGCCTTTACCCCCAGCCAAAGCAGGTACTCGATTTAGCGACCCTGGAGGGATGCAAGGCTGAGTTGACCTATGTTACGTGAAAGCGGACCGGCTGGGATTGAACTCGCGACCTGTCAATTGCAAGTCCTACGCCCTACCACTAAGCCACCACGGGTGCCGGCTAACACAGTTGACCTGTATAATGGTCACAACATTGCTGCTGCTGCTGTTATTGTATATATTTCATGCATCATGGACACCTGCTGGTCAGTATGGCCAGTCGGATGTTGGTCAGTTATTTGGTAACTACACCGTTTCTGGAGAAAAGGTGCTACTGTGCTTTTGCATCAAACTTTGCCAGATAGTGACCGATTTTCAAAATTCTTTCACCGACAGACTTAGCAGTAAATTTGTAGTAAAGCAATAAAATATCCCACCACCCCTCAAATGCGTAGCTACAGCAGGCCTACCCTGTGAAATATTAATGTTAGAAAAACAGCAACAACCTGAAACGTGCACGGTGATTAACGATATATCACAAGGTAGTGTAGCAACGTGATTTAGCTGTGGTGAAATATGTTACAAATACTTTGTTACAAATTTGCTGCTGAGTCTATCATAGAAGAATTTTAAAAATCAGTCGATATCTGGCGAAGTTATGGGTAAGAAAGTTGATTGCCTCAAGCACCATGTGTGCCAGACACTGTCCTGCTGAAAGATGGAGTACTCGTTTGAGATCTAACATATGGCGGGCAGTAAATGCTATAACAGCATCATGTTACGATAACAGCCTCCAGTAAACTTAAGTCCATGAAAGACAAGTATCAAACTTGTTTTTCTCGACCACTTGCGACTCGCCGACTGATGCTATCAGTGACTTGTCTGAACGTTGATCCTGTGCGCAAGTGTTTTGTTGTTACGTCTTTCTTCTTGGTTGCTGCAGTTGCATAGAGTTGGTGATTCTTTTGGTTTTTAAGTGTGACTTCTGTAAATATCTTTTCGTCAGTTAACAAAATAGTGCTGATGTCACTGAATGAATATATTTAGGAACTGGTTTGAATGGCTGAGTTTTAAAAATCGGTCAGCATTTTGCAAAGTTTGAGGCAAAAATATAGTGGCACCTTTTTCCTGATGCGGTGTAGTTTATTTATAATCTATTGGGTACTTAGTTCATCAATGAAATTATCGCCTGCTATTTACTAAGGCTGTACCATGTTGTCAATAACTTTGATTCCAATTTGTTATCATTTTGGCTTGATATATTTTTAATTGCTATTTTGTTTCCCTTGCTGTCCCGTGCTGCTGTTCTGACATACAGCATGTTTCACCTGAAAAAAATGTTTGCTAAACAAAGTAGCAGCAGCAGCAGTAACTATTTGTAGACGTGTGCAGTTAATGGAAACTGCCGTTACATTGATCAGCAGTTTCTGTTGGTTGCACTTCTGCTTAAATCTTCACTTTAGTAAGTAGCCATCTATTTTTGGTGGTGCTACGCTTCTGACTTAACTGAAGACGTAAGTAGAGATAATTGTTAATAAAAGTTAAGTGACTATTTCAGTGTGGTTGGTGCAACTGGATCTAAGAGTTTGTGTGCAGCGATCTGTGGAGTGAATTGGAAGATGAGTTACGAATGCAGGTGGAAATCTGGTGGGAATGGTTTCTGTGATGGAAGATGTCTGTGCTCAGGTGACGATGACGTATATGGTGATGATGAGGGTGGTGACGATGACACTGAAGAGTCGAGTGGTGGCAGCGGTTATGTCGACCGTGACATGGCACCACGACACCGCGTCGACTCTCGCGAAAGTCGTCGTCGATATCATCCTCATCAGTTGCCTCCAGTTCCCGTAGATCCTCGCTTTAACCCACACGCCGGAGATCGTCACTACGTCGACCCGTCACTCCTATTACCGGCCCAGCGGCCGTCAACTCGCCGACGTCCTGTGATGTATACAGCCGTCAGCGTCGTTGGTCCTGCAGTTTATACAACTCCTGGTGATGTGTATTTCACACCTCGTCGGACTAATGTCGGTAACAAGGCATCGCTGCCTTCGCGTGTAGTGTCGTCGATGTTTCTTGTTGCTGTTGTGACTGTGAGTAGATTAGTTGATGTTCGTATCACTCTGTCTGATGTATCATAGCAGTGTTCGTCGTCACATTTTTAGTGTTGCTGTTAGTTATTATTATTATTGTTTATTGCAGTTAATCATTACATTTTTTCCATGACTAACGTCTTCATAATTGACGATTAATTAAGAGTTTATTTCAGTTAACTATGTATATTGCAAATTTATGAAAACTGTTGAGTACGTTCTATACTGATTACATTTATTTGTCATTTTTACTGGCAGGATTGCCAACACGGCAGATGACGCTATTTAGAGTGTTCCGAGGTTGATTTTTGGGTTTTTCATTCTGCACCGATCGGGGTGACATTCGGCATTGACTCATGCACACCAAATTTCACCCTCATCAATGCCGGGGTCGAGTATGGGACCCTTAAACCGTAAATTTTATTAAATATGTGAATATAAATACCCTCCAGAGGCATTTTGCCTTTGTGATTCTTACAGAATTTTTAGAATTTGTGGGCAGTTTCACGACTTATACCTATTTTGTATGTAGAAATTGAAAATATGGTCAAATTTGGGATTCTTCACCCCAAAGTGAGACATGGTGCACCGACCAAGCGGAGATTAAAAAGTTGGTCATGTTTGCAGTTTCTTGCCTTGCAGAAGTGACACATTACAGTGGTCATGGTGAAATATGGCGTGGAAAAGCCACATTTCACGATATATTTCATGTCTTGATTGGTGTAAGTGTGTGTGTGTGTGTGTGTGTGTGTTTGTATAGACCACAGGAATCTGCTAATTTCAGATATTTTGGGAAAATATAGTATTGCGTGTTGCCGCTGCGGTAGGGCATTGGACTTGCAATTGACAGGTCACGGGTTCAAATCCCAGCCTGTCCCCTTCCACATAACATAGGTCAACTCAGCCTTGCATCCCTCCAGGGTCATTAAGTTGAGTACCTGCTTAGGCTGTAAGGTAAAGGCGAGATTCACACCTGCCGGGTGGCAGGTAACACTGTGTGATCCGATATGGCATGTGAGTTTTCCGTAGCGAACTGTAACTGCTGTACACTGTTTACTTTACCTTACTTACTATACATGCTTACTTATTTTTTGACAATGACAGTTAAGTCGTCGGAAACAACATAATAGCCGACACGCGTGATATAATTTGTACTTCACAGCAAAGTGTAATTTTGATATAGAATACAATAAATTTGCCAGTAATGTTGCAATTCTGCCAGTTTGCAGTTATTGTGCTATGCTCATGTTTCATGCATTCTCTCAGGCACGTGAGCACGAAAGTATTTGATTCAAGCAAACTGCATTTTTGTTTATGTCGTAACTCTTTGTGTTAGAGAATTTGCCGTTATACAAAAACATTCTCATTTAAGTAAATGAATGACAGATTCCAATTAATCTTGATCATTAAGATAATTTTTGTCGTTAAAATTTTTATGATTAATCAGTGAGTTAGTCATTAATTGTTGCAGCTGTATTAATATTGTTTTGATGATTTGTGTGCTATAGTCGTTGTGGTAATGCCTTAAACCAACCCACGTGGCTGGGTCAGGGCACTGAATGTAGTTTGCTGGAGCAAGCTGAAAGTTTTGTGTGAGAAAATTCATTAAAGAGTAATTTGTGACCAGAATATCAAGGATAGAAGTGCATACTTATATTTTACCTCATTGTTTTCTGTTTCTTGCACATTTCTTTTTACACACCACCTCCATTTCGGTGCTATCTTCCATAGTGTGATTTAAATTAAGGGAAACGGATTAATTCCATTAACAGATGAAATTTAATTACGTTAATGATTATGATAACAGAAACGGAAAAAATTGAAAAACTGAAACTGAAAATTTAGACTGATAACTGAAACTGAAAAATATCCGCAACTGAAATCACACTGGTCTTCCAGGTGAACGTGGATTGGCCGGTTCTCCCTCAGTTTTCTTCCTTCATCTGTTCTGTTTAAGAACCTGTGGCACAGGTTTGTTATGGCCAGATGCTTTTCCTGCCTCGCAGCCAACAGTGTCAAAACACTTGCCACACTATACACACTACCTTTTGGCATTTCAATAACCATTAATGTCAAGTGAGCAGAACAGTAGTTATCACTGCATCGGCAACAACAGTTAAGTAATTTAGATTCTTGGTTTGACTGCAGTCTGGCAGTATCAGTGTGTAGCTGAATGTACACCTGTGACTGTGTGTGTGTATCTATCTAGCGTCTGTTGATATGTTGTGATTTTATTTTGTTTGTGCAATTCAGTCTACTTGAAATTTGTCACAATTGTTTGCTGTTGTCAGCACAGTTACGGTCTTTTCCCAGAACTAATGACATTTTGTCGCACTTGTGTACCGTAATATGTGTTTGTGTGCACATATGAGCAAGTCTACAGATAAGGACTTTTTTATACGTTTTTTGAGTTTGCCTCATATTTTTCTAAACTACACCTAATTTGATTGTGTTGTGGTTGTCTTTTTATCTTTGTACATTTCGTGTTTTTCTGTGTATTTTTTAGAGATGCACCGATAATCGGTATCGGCTGTTTTGCCGATGATTGGTATCGGCCGATTAGTACATTGTTATTGGCGGATTGTTTACACAACTAGCAAGTAAAGTAAAGTAAAGTTTTTATTACATGGTGTATCCATGGTCAAAATCGTTGTGTTCAAAAGGGGGGTGGGTCACTTTGAGTGCAAATTTCAGGGGGAATGGGGCGTCGCCCACCAACGACTGTTGGCGTCAGAAAACTAGATTCCCTGGGCTATCACGTGGCGTTGTTTGCATGATCCTAGGTTTAACCATCTTAGTAGTACACTGACTTGTGTCAGACGGACAGACAGACACACGGTGACCACAAGTACCGCGCTAGCATAGCGTCACACAGGTAAAAACTACAGAATCAGTTGATCTACAGTCCTTCAAGTAAGTAAAAGTCCTCAGATAACAATCGGAGCCTAAATAAATAACTTAAATAAGACAGCAAAATCGTTTTTTTACCCACGCAGAGATAGCTCTGCATGGGTACTAGCCATGATCGCATGTTTGTGTGTCTGTCTGTGTGTGTGTGTGTGTGTCACACGCCGGTATTGTATCAAATCGGGTAAACATAGGATCTCGCAAACAACACCATGTGATAGCCCATGGACTATAGTTTTCTGACGCCAGAATTTGTTGGTGGACGACCCCCTTCCCCCTGAAATTTGCGCTCAAAGTGACCCACCCCCCTTTCAAACTGCACAATTTCGACCAATATTTGCTCATAGCACCTCAATCGTAAGAGCTAGCGCGAAAAAGTTCCATTAGCGCTAATAGGAAGTCGACCACACACTTTCCAACGAGCCATAGATGAACCGTATACGTTACCCCTAAGTCCCCCAAAGGGTGGCACAAAACTCGATTTTGCTATTTTTTCCAGTAAATTTCAACTTCTGTCGAAAAAAGTCTGCTGCAAAGTTTCTTCGTGTGAAAACTTCCCAGCAGCAAAGTTGTAGCTACATCGTTGCTCTATCTAACGGTCCATAAATGGATTGCGGGCTACGTTCCCATCTACCGGTACCTAAAATTTGCACTCAGGGTGAGTCACCCCCGTCGGAAAACGCCGATTTCGACAGATTTCGCTTAATAGTGCCACAGTCGTGAGATCTAGCGAAAAAATTCAATTATCGCTAATAGGAAGTCGACAACGCACTTTCCATCGAGGCATAGATGAACCGTGTAGGTTACCCAAGTCCACCAAAGGGTGGCTCAAAACAAAAATTTTTACATTTGGCGTTGCCCTTCATTTCTTCGTTGCAGGTAATCGTAGACATTTCAAACTTAATATGTGGGTTGAACATTGCACGTCCCAGCCTACGGATGACAAAATGTCCCTGAAATGGGCGTTGCCACGTCACGTAACCCATTTTAAAGTTTTAGTCCCGTTAAGATATCTCTGGAATGGCTTAAGCTAGAGACTTCAAATTTGGTGTACATGTTGATCATAGCAAGTCCCAACATACGGACGACAAATTGTCCCTGAAAGGGGCGTGGTTACTGTCACGTGACTTCTTTAATTTTTTAGAAGATAAGCGATAATATCATCGCGAAAACGGTACGAGATAGCCTCATAGTTTCTGTTAAATTTGAATAGGAAATTGTATGCGCTCTATCGAATGGTTATGTTGCCGATGACCTTTGGCTACAATTTTTTCCGTTAGTCGTGATGCAGCGTGACGTGCGGGTTTGTCAGCGACAGCTGAGCTACTTGTTGTATTAATTGGTAATCGGCCGACGATTGTTAGGCGCGGATTATCGGCCGACCGATAATCGGCCAGTGCCTTATCGGTGCATCTCTAGTATTTTTGGTTGTGCAAGGTTGGTTGTCAGCTGCAGTGCAGTAGGTTCGCACAAGTGATCCGTTATGTGTGTGTGAACACTCGCCAGACATTACATTACATTCAAAACTATTTAAAGTGGCTTAAGGAAAAGTAACTGCAGGTACCACTATGGCAAAGCAGCTAAAAAAACAATGTCTGGGTATGATTGCTGGAATAAATGTGTTTTCAGTTTCTGACGAAATGATGTTGAAGGCTTGAGACTGAGTGATAATGAGACGTGTTTCTGAGCAAGGCTCATATGTTGCCACTGTAACACAGAATGCTGCAAGTAGTCCACTATTCAAAGGCAATTTATTTGAAAAGAACAAATATTAATTGCTAAAAGGTAACGCGTGTAATTACAGCAAAGTTATGGTGTAATACAGTTATAAAATTATAAATTATCATTTGTTTGTGTCTGTTGGAGACACATGGTCTTTCTGTGGTGTTCGGATTATTTTCACATCAGTATTTCATTTAACCCCTTTACCGGGTAATAATTTTTTTTGAAATATTTTCACACGTGTAATATCTGTAACATTTACTTGGAAAAGGCTGTCACAGCGTTAGGACGAGTTATCTCGGGCTACCCGGCGACGTAATGTAACAAGTCGGTGCGGACGAGTTAACTTTGGGTACCCGGTAAAGGGGATGCATTATAATAGTCCAGTGTCAAGCAGATGTTTGTTGTCAAAACTTAATACTTTTGTCATCATGTCATTGTCACTAAGCGTGACAACATCTGAGGATGATGATGATGATTTTTGATATTCAAATACTGTGCAGCTGTGCAACTTTTTGTACACCATTTACCTCGTTATTAATTTATTATTGCCAGGGTTTGTTAAACCACCACACGTCACACTAGTTTATCAGTACAAAAGTATGAGTTCTGTATGCTTTTTAATTTGTTATTGTCATAATGTCTTGTATATCGTTTCTGTGAAAAGCTGCCACAGTCAGACTGATGTTTGGTGCTGAGTGATGTATGCCAAGTCGATTGCAGAAATCAAAATGCTTCGTACATAGCAGCAAAGCTGAGTGTTGTTGCATATTTATGTAAACATCAGCTAATATTTACAGTGTTTATTAGCTTTATTACTGTTCCAGTTATTTGTATGCATTATATTCAGTGTTCACATCTTATTGTGTGATTCGGCAACTTGATAGTCATTATACTAGTAGTGTATGTTCTGAAAATAGTATTAAGATTTGGTATGACAATGGAGTAAATTCGTTTGTTCTTAGCAGCACAGTGGTCCCAGGAACTCAACTCAATAAGCAGCAACAGACTACATTTGAGGTGCAGTGTAACTGCTTATTCAGTCGAGATTCTGATACTACTGCATTGTTCAGATACTTTGTATTTACAATAGGACAGAAGTGACCGAGAACTGACCAAGCACTGAAGTCATCATAGTTAACTTAGTGTTTGTAATTAGCACGGAAATAGATGTGAATATTTTGAATAGTTATGAGCATCACTTCGCTATGAAGGCGTTGCAATATAGAAATGGTTTTGGTACCGTTAGACATCAACTGTTTGTTGTTGTGCACTAGCATTCAACTTTTTTCTCTATATCGCTAGGCAGAGCCACCACAGAATGATGAAGTTGAAAATGCCGCAAAATTTGGGTAACCTCTCGCATCTGCTACTACCAACTTCGTTAACTCCGGCGGTCGTTGGACTCTTTATGTTTAAAAAACACTCATTAACAAAACGGCAGTTGCTGTTTATCACTTTTTAGCATACTAATCGACATCGTGTTCAAAATGTCATTAACTTTTTAAAGAAACCTCAGCATCTCCAACAGTTCGTCTGACATTCTGGTCCTGTGTGGCCGTATAGTAACGCCAATTTGTGAGAGTATGCATTCTAACTGTGTAGAGCGGTTGCAGGTACATAACCAGAGATGTAGTCCTCCAGACCGCGGTCTTGGTCTTGAGACCAGAATTTTGCGGTCTTGTGGGCTCGGTC
>Ga0209780_1000973_pt1 | contig 17600 bp, 12 predicted proteins | sample WorMetexBAHAMAS2_FD_187384 | JGI IMG/M metagenome (GOLD analysis project Ga0209780, IMG submission 187384) | Marine gutless worms symbiont microbial communities from Max Planck institute for Marine Microbiology, Germany - Inanidrilus exumae... | ecosystem: Host-associated > Annelida > Digestive...
CATTGTCGCTGGTGTGGACGGGACTATTGGCGACATTGTCGCCGATTTCGGCGACAATGTCGCCGTTTTTGGCGACATTGTCGTTGGTGTGGACGGGGCTTTAGTTTGCGTAAAACTGGTAATTAATTATGGCAATTTGCGCCTCCGGACTCGGGAGAAACGTTTATTGCAAGAAGCGACCAGTATACGCCGTGGGCAGGTATCCCCGGTCGCTAAAAAGGCCAGCACAAAGGACACACAGACGCACAGAACAGAAGCCGAAAACCGAACAAAACATAAATTAATTATGCGTGAACACTTTGAATCTTACTATGAGCCATCAGCTATAAAATATATTTAAGCAGTCAACTAATCAGGTGGATTTGTCTCATTTCCTAAAATGTATGTGATAGTCAGTTAGTATAGGCGATCGATGTGCCTCAATGGTCATGTTCGCTATTGCTTACTTTTTATGAACGAATAAAAAGATGATGACGATGACGTCGACGACGATGATGATGATGATGATGAATGATGATGGCAGTGATGAAACATCAAAGTCGAATGCCATCTCTGTTTGTGTGATAGAGCCAATAGTTCCGGATTTGACGGAGAAATTGAATAAACTGAAGCACATCAAGGAACAACAGGATGCCGCCCACGCACAAGAACTGGAGGAAGCCGACGAGAAAATTGAGGCGATGAAGGAACGGCTGCTCACTGAAAACGCTCTTCTCCGTTAGTTAATCGATTGTTCGTCGTTCTACGAACATTACTACGCTGGCCGCGTCGAGCGATAAGTGTGATGCATCGGTCTGGCGTATGTCCGTCCGTCTGTCCCGTATTTTATAACCTTAATAGGGCGTGCGGCGCATGCTCTGTGTGACTCATCAAAGGGGCGCGACGCGGCCAGCGTACATTTCCGTCCGATTATTACGAGCACCAATAGACTTGTTGCTGTCATGCAGTTGACCCTCTAGTGCACTGGAAATTGGAAATATACAGATTGGCTCTAAAGTGCATATCGCGCATATCACCTAAAGAAATCGCGCTTAGTAGGGAACCTGGTGTTAATCAGTGTATATTAATTTTTTTTCGTTTCAAGGAGCCGATATACATTACACTATGTGTAGTTCTGCGATATAACACTATGCATGTTAAAATTTTGAAATATGATGATCTGATGACTGTGGTCACATTTAGTGAGCAAATAACGAATTTCTTCCTACAGTTGAACATCAACGCGACGTAATGTTTATGTCGACGTCGTTTGTTTATCGAGCAGTTGTCAGAATAAGGATGTCTGTAATTGTGACGAAACAAAGTAATTTGAGAAAAAGCCACCTCCCCAACTTGTCACTCCTCGCAGCTGCAAATGGATTTGTCTGATCTTGACCACATCTAAAACGTTGTTTGTTGGACCCACGTGTGTCATCCCTCAAAACGGCATCTCGATCAGCCGCATATGCCCACATCGCGGACTTTTTACCTTTTGCGGCTGCGAATAGATTCGTCTGATGTTGTCCCCAGTATAATAGTCCCCTGCATGGTTCCTTGGATCTACATGAGTCAGTTCCCAAACGGTATCTCGATCGCTTCAGCCGTTTTTGCAGGCTCACCCTTTTACCTGAACCTGCAAAGTCTTATGCTTTTCAGTGGGCCGGACAACCCCCAGAATTGCCCCTTTTCGTGGGGATCTCAAGCCTATCTAATACACGGTTCCTTGGATCCACCCACCCAAACGGCGTGTCGATCGGTTCAGCCGTTTCTGCAGACACACAGACAGACAGACCACGCTACTCCGTCTGTAGAAATAGTCCGCATCTTATGCACTGAGTGCATGCGATTTGGCCTAAAAGTATCGGATGCGAAAACAATTTAAGTAAGGGATTTCCGCATCCACACATGACATGCGTTAAAGCAATACGCCTAGCGATAAGCTGTCAGTCGCTTGGGTGATGATGATCCCATAAGATTCTTGCGGACCTTGCAGCTGTAGGTTTTGATATTTAACTGAAGAGAATGATCAGTCAGTCGTGTGACAAATCCCGCAGCCTAGTTAGGGGGTTTAGTGGCGCATGCAGGATTCAACAGGTGGGTGGGGATGCAAGAATTAGTGAGTGAAACCCTAATTGAGCCAGTGTGACGAGCGAGAGTTGTTTTGACATTATGTGCAGACTCTTATTATTATCCGACAGGCAAGATGTGGATATATCAGTTACTGTTTTTTTGTAATGTGTGTGTGTGTTTGTTTGTTTATACGGTTGAGGATTTCACCGCCGAGGATAAAGCTAGCGGCGTCAAATTTTGCACAGTGGTTCGTCGGCGTTGGGCAGGGAATCTCACATTTTGGGGAACTTTGTTGCCCCAGAAGCCCCATCAGAAGCCCAAAATCGGACGAATCGACTATCGCGCGGGCCACACACGCAGGAGCGCGCAGGCTAGCGCGCGTGGCCCGTGCACTGGCCGATTTGTCCAGCGCGCTGGCCACGCGTAGGATCGGCATGTGTAACCGTCTTCTAAGACGGACGTACTTGTTTATTGATTTCAAGTGAAGTATTTCTACAGCATTTTCTGTTGATTTTTCAAAAGAGACTGAGTCTACGCATAAAATCTAAAATAATAATAATGGATTATTAATTTTTTTTTATTTTCAAAGGGCAGTGCCATGGCCTACTAGCATCCCCCGAATACGCCACTAAAGGTGTTTGGTTAAGATGACGGTGACGGAATATAGCATATACGTTCTTCCGTTTCTTCTAAGCTGCTCTGTTTTTGTTTTTATTTTTTCCTTATTTGTTTGTTTATGGGTCGTTCTCTAGATTAAGCTGGCCATCTCGTCAGTTTTTTAGCGCACGTTAATCTACCGTATCGTATCGTATCTAGATGGCCGTGAACTGGCTATGTCGTTTGTACGTTGTCTGACACAACAGAAGGCAAGATGAAGACGCAGGAGAAGTTCGACGACGAGCGAATTGCGCTCAGTCAGCGCACTACGGAGCTGGAAGAGGAACTGCGAGTACTGATCCAGAAGCATGTCGACTACATGTACACCCGCGAACGTACACACAACATGCAGTGCCAGTAGTACGTATAATTTATGCTAAAGTAAAGTAAAGTAAAGTATACGTCGATTTGTATAGCGCATTTTTACGCGAAGCGCCTCAAATGCGCTCAGATATTACATCATGCCTGCCTTTACTCCCCAGCCGCAGAACGTCACCGCCCTTTGGCTGGTACTCATTTTACCGTCCCACGGAGAGTAGAAGGCTGAGTCGACCAGGGTGGTTGGTTATACCGAAATAAAGTGCCGCCTCCAGGAGTCGAACCCGGACACGGTCACCCATCCCAGTACTAACCGGGCTCAGCGTAGGTTAACTTCGTTGATCTAGACCAACGATGCTATCACTACGCCACGCCACCACACTAAAACAAGTAGCTCAACTGTCGCTGACAAACCCGCGCGACGCGCTGCATCACGGCAAGCGGCAAAATTGTAAAACAGTCATGTGACCATAACCACGCCCCTTTTGTCATTCTGTTGCTAAAATTTATATAGACTACCTGTGTACAAAATTTGACGACTTTACTTTCAGCCGTTCCTGTGATATGAGTCCCTGGGCTATCACGTGGCGTTGTTTGCGTGATCCTACGTTCAGCCGTTTCGATACAATACCGGCGTGTGACAGACAGACAGACAGACAGACACACACACACACACAGACACACGACGATGGCTAATACCCGCGCAGAGTTCGCACCGCGCGAGTAAACACTACTGACAAGTTGGTCTTGGCCTTAATACTTTGGCCTTGGCCTTGACCTTGTGGTTTCAGGCTTTGGCCTTGATCTTGGCCTTGAGATACTTGGCCTATATTGTTAACGTCCCTGCTGCCAATACAAATGGTACATAATAGCACACCGTTAAAGTCAATATCTCCTTACTCGCTTTCGCTCCTCGAACTAGGCTATTGCTAGACACAAATTTAGGTTCACAAATTAACATTCAGTTGCGGTTGAGCCTACTGACCCTCTCTGGCCCCGGACAGTGACCCTTCCTGTCAGCCCTCTCAACGTCATTGGATGTTTGTGTTGGTAGCATACGGCGACAGGTTAATGATCGGGTGGCTGCAGTGGCTGAAGAGCGCGGTGAATTCGAGCGACAGCGGATGATAAGCGTGAAGCGCAGTGCGATGCTGGACAGTGCAAAGCTCTACCACGACCTCGCGTCGACAATCGGCATCAGTTTGACGGACCTCGTCAGGAAACGCCGAGAACTCGACCGGAACACTCGCGAGAGATTGCACATCACCGGGGCGCTGGAGACGACGAACGACATGACCGCCGCGAAGAACCTACGCCAACAGCAGGTCGCGTTGCTGACACATACAAAAGAACTAGATGGAAAGTACTCTGACAGAGTAAAAATCCCCGCAAAAGCGTTCTTGTCGCCAACACGTGGCAACAATTCTACTATTTTGCGGCCCGTTAGTTCCGAATTTCCCGAGGGAGCTATTTTGTAAACAATCACCGGTTTTTGTAAACAATCGCCGGTTTACGGCGTTTTTTGACCGTTACTTCCACATCCCTTTACCGATCGTAACGAAACACGAACTTAGTCTTTCCTTCCCCCTAGGAACCTTCGCATAACATTTGGTGCACATCCGTCTACAATCTTCTTAGTTATTGTGGTCACAGACAGACGCACAGACAGACACACAAACCAACGCCGGTGAAAACATATTCTTTTGCTTTCGCGGGGATAATAAAAAAGGCTAAAGGCTTCCCATAGTCGTTACCGAGCGTTGGGTCCGGAGCTGATGCCGGTGTACAGGCAGTCAGCCCACAGGTCATCCACCCGGCGGTAGGCTGCCATTACTTTCTTACTTTCCGCCACGCATGCGGTTACCTTTCCAGCCGCAGAGCATCACTGCCCTCTGGCCGGTACCAAGTTATACTGCTTGGTGACAGAGGCACATAGGTGCGAACAACTTGCGCAGTTTTTGCCCCGAGTAGGATTTGATCCCACGACCTGTTGATCGCAAGTCCAACGCTGTACCCGTGGCGCCACCGCGCCGCTACAAAAGAAATAAATTAATAAAGAAAGAAAAACATCCGCACAACATGGTTTCATGCTCTTGCTAAAGCTCGAATGGTCAACTTTAGCAATCGAAAAGTGGCTTTCCGCTGTACACATTATAATGATACATTATAGTGATGACATATCGTTGTAAAAGCAACGGTGCATATGTGAACGACAGACGATGGAGATCCTCGTGGATGAGATACGGGGACTGTCAGCCAAGTTGTCAATGTTCAAGGAGCTCTACTATGCACAGAGGCAAGAGCGAGAGATGGCAGGAGAGCAGTATATCGCGCTCCAGGACGACTTCGACAAAAACAAGCAAGTCTTTCATACGATACGATACGGTAGATTTACGTGCGCTCAAAAGCTGACGAGATGGCCAGCTTAATCCAGCGCACGGTACAGAAACGAAAAAAAACGAAAAACTAAAAACGAAAAACGAGAAGCTTAGAAGAAACGGTCCGGGCAATAGTCCGTGCAAGCAGTCCGGGAGAAAGAAGTGAAACTACCGGGGAGTAGGATTGGCGAAACATGTAGGTTTTAAGCCAGGAGTGAAAGAGAGAAGGAGTTAGAGTGGTGAATCAGAAGAGGAAGAAGTGATGGCGAAGAAATAGGTGGGTCGGAAATGGAGGAACTGGTACTGCTTAACAACCGTTCCAACTTTCAACCAGTAGTGTGAGTCTGCTGTGTTAATGCGTAACGCACGATTAAAATCGGTCGGATAGCCAGCATAGTCCACGGCAGTCTGCGGTGGTATAGTATGTTTACAATACTTATCATTGACATACACTGTATAATTCGAATTCTGCGTGGGGTACTCTTTGGGCATGACTTTAAATGTCAAGTTTCGTCAAAATCGGTTAGGCAGTTTCGGAGATGTGTGGCTCGAAATTTGCTTTCTGCCATGGCTATTGGCTTAGAGCAACACCTTCGTGGTGTATCAAGGTCTCAGACATTGGTAACTTTTAAGGCAGAATGTACGCACTGATGGTACCGATGTGATGCCTGATTCCTGATCTTATGACGGCAGCACACCGAGGAAGATTTGTTTTTGTTGCTTGTTTGTTTGTTTGTTTGATTATTCACAGCCATAGATGACATTTTTGAAACCGGTTAGCCTTGGGGTAAGAAACAGTCGCCTAGATTGATTTTGGGTGTGTTCTGGAATCGCTCCGGATGTAAATGAGTTGGAGCCTGGAACCGTATCCGGACGCGAGCTGGAACCGCATTTGGGTTTCATCTAGAAAGGCATCCGTACAGAAAGGAAATTCTGTCACTGAGCGTACCAAACAGCTTGTGAATTACTCGGCAGCTCAGCATTCAGCGAACACTGAAGACGTAAATTACTCGGGATCGAGCAAGTGATTCATGTAGTCATAGGCGTCGGAACCGGGGGAATGTGGGGGCTTGGGCCCCTCACTTTCTTCAAAGCGGGGGCCTGGCCCCCTCACGTTTGCATTAGTTACTGCGTTGCCAACATTCTAACAGACAATTTCATTATCAGATATTGATTGCCTTAGTAATATAGTGTAAAACCTATAAGTGGGCCACCTCTGTAGAGACGTAGGGGGGCCGTCGTATAAAGTGGGGGCAAACCCCAAAAATGGGCCCCTCACATATATAAATTGCTTCCGACGCCGCTGTGTGTAGCTGGCATAATAATGGTAGATGTTTCCACCGTCTCAGTGATTTTGAGTTAAGTGTTATTTCGAGTACATCTTATCTCGTCTACCAGGTGTAAAGTGCCGTCCATTAAGAATTAATCTGCTAACTGCTTAACCGCTGTATAACGGTTATAACACTGGTCGCGTTTAGCGGTAAGCGTATACATGTAATGTAACGGTCTGGCGTCCGTCCGTCTGTCTGTCCCGTCATCATATTCACCGTGACTCATTAGGGGCAGCATGCGACGCGGCCAGCGTACATTTCGGCCCGACATTAAAGAAGACCGACATACTTGTGATGTGACGTGAGCTGGTTTTGCTGTATAGTCGCGAAGTTGCAGCAATAACTGAAGTGTGGAATCTTTTGGAGCAAGAGCTGGAAACGAACGCGAAGGAACTGCAAGTAAGCACCAGAAAGAACGCCGAGATGGCTTACGTGCTGTCAACGGCTATACCGACCCTCAAGGACTTGCTGAACAGCGTACGTATCGGCCTCACAAGAGCGTACAGAACATTATGTATTTCCGAGAAATTCGTAAACAACAACGGCGTTTTTTGCAACGTAAGGCATCGCATCACAGCTACGTCCAGTGTTAAATCAAATTCAATTACGTTTTAAGTTAAACACATTTTGATATTGCTGCATCGGTGAGAGGTGCTGTTTATCGGGATGTGGAGGTATAGGGTTATTTTTTCGGGGATGGTTTCTGTAATAAGCTATATGAAGTGCCGGTTTGTACTCAGTGTTTTCTTCACTGCTGATTGGTTGTTTCTGCTGTCGGTCTTTAGAGATATCATGAAGTAAAGCTAATCCTATGTGCCGAGCGCAGCTTGCTTCTACCACAACTTCGACGAGTCCGACGTTCCTTTGACTCCGAGTCAGCTCCGACGTTCGTGTACGCCTTTCGTGACGTCCCGCATTGACTATTGCAACGTCATGTTGGCCGGAGCTCCAAAGACCATGACAGACAAGCTGCAACGCATCCTCAACGCTGCTGCGCGTGTTCTCAGCGGCACACGGAAATTTGACCGCGGCTTGTCGGCGGTCCGTCCTTCTGGCTCGACATTCCTGAGCGGATCGTTTACAAGCTTGATGTCATGACGTACGGATGCCAGCACGGAAAAACACCGCAGCACCTAGCGAACTGCTGCACGCCAGTGTTTGACGTTCCTGCTCGACAACGTCTACGGTCCTCCAGTCGTCATCATCTTGACGTCGCACGACACCAGCTGAACACATACGGTCGACGGGCTTTCTCTGTCGCCGGTCCGTCAGTCTGGAATTCTACTGGTTGAGCTCCGGGATCCGGACATTAGCATATAGGAAGCTTCAGACGATCGTTAAAGACATGGCTGTTCTCAAAGTACTAGCGCATCCAGCGCATTAGAGGTGTTTTTATGTAATGCGCTACATAAATCCACGATTTACATTACATTACATTACCGACACGCCGATGGTAGTCGCGGCGGTAAGGTTTGCACCGGCGTTTGTCCGTTTTATTTCCGCACGATGTCTCAAAAAATCATACAGCTAGGATCACCAAACGTGACGTAGAAGTGTTCCACCATGAGTCCTCAAAACTCATTTATTTTAGGGTCTAAAGGTCAAGGTCATGAGGCACAAAAAACAGTGCCGGTGTTGATTTAATTTGCACTCTTGTGACTGCTGGCTTCTTTTAGTTCGTCTTAATCTTCATCTTTAACGCTGCACGGTAGTTCAGTACAGTTTATTTGCGGCGATGTGAACTGGTCTTTATGTAGTCGATCCCTTAAGTAGCGTTCTCACTGACGAGGTCGACCACGTTCGACCGCGTCAGTGAAAACGCTACTTTAAAGTCCATCGTGGCGTTGATGCGCAGAGCGGCTGGTCGGAGGTGGTGTCGAACGTCGAGCAGGTGTTGGACGATGTCGAAGAGTTGGTGAAAGGCCAGCTGAAACCCGGAGAATGTCCGTTCCAAGTTCCACAGCTGCTATGTCCCACGCACCAGACGTAGGCCTCACTTATCTACCGCTCTTCAGTTAATTTTATGACCGTAAATCGTTCAGATGGTAAAGTAAAGTAAAGTACAAGGTACTTATATAGCGCGTTCTTACGGCAAAAACTGTCTCGAAGCGCTACAGAATGGCACGTGTTAACGGATCATACATTTTTATCTGCCACCCACAACACGACCATCCTCAATTTACTCCGTAAGCATTCATCAGATGGCACCACTCGAACGAGACGGCACACATCTGATATAGCTTACTACTCAACTTATCGACCTCTGAAGGATGAAAGGCTGAGTTGGCTTAGTTGGCTGACCTGTAGCGGACGGTTTACCCACATAAGTGGTCACCCGTCAGCTGCAGGTCGAGCGTGGGACAGGGAAAGTTCGTTGGTCAAAGACCGACTTTCTAACCACTGTGCCACGCTACCAACAATAATGCCCTATACGAGCGTGCCCTTCAGCGATTCATACGAAATTTTTTATGGTTTATGGGCGGTGCTGTGCTTTCATGTGCATAATTCTGTAGCTTTTGCTGAACAGTTGAAAAGCGACGCCTCGTCGGCATGGCACATATTCAGACGTCCACACTTGAAACCAGCTGTTTACCCACGCTGGCGGTAGCCGCGTTGATAGGGTTTTTAATAATTGTTTGTCTGTTTTCCACACCAAACGTGACATGGAATTAATGGTTCACTATGAGTTTTGAAAACGCATTTATTTTTGAGTCAGTAGGTTAGAGGTCAACGCCACGTGGCACACAAAAAAACACTGCCAACGTGGGTCATTTCGCTGTTGAAAGTGCTGGCTTCTTGTAGTTACACTAAAGCGGCATTTTGATTAATAGCACGGTGTTCGTTATTCTGAGGTATAATGCTTTGGACATATCGATATGCTGCCGGTTTTGCAACGAAGCAGCGTTGTGTACGAGTTCTATGTAGGCCTACACTGTGCACTGGAAATGTTTGCAGCCAAGAAGACAGTTCGATCAACAAACTTATTCTCGAGTCACTGGATGAGAAGAATCCGGTAAGTCTAGAATACGACCTGGCAATTGTTGGCCGATATCTCATAACAAATGTAAAAAAACTGCAGTTTATACACACTGTTAACGGCGACGGATCGAAGACCGCAAAAATCATAAAAAGGCAATGTTAACCACACTAACATAGCCTGAATGTCAATGTTAGTGTGGTTAACATTGTTTTTTTAATGATTTTTGCGGTTTTCGATCCGTCGCCGTTAACAGTGTGTATAAACTGCAGTTTTTGCATTTATATTTGCTGTTTTATTACCAGTTTTGAGTAGGTTATTAATAATGTCCATTAATACTACATTTTTCGATTTTTCAAGATGGCGGCCGTCCGCCATCTAAGATTTTTAAAAGTTCGAAATGTCAACTGCTGGTCTGGTTCGGAGGGCCAATATGCGTCATCTTGTATTTCTTTAGATCGCAAATTTGTAACGGACCAAACGGTCACGAGGGCCGAACTGCGTCACCGTGCCAAATTTAGTTGAAATCGCTGAAACTGCGGCCGAGATATGGCGATTTTTCGATTTTCAAAATGGCGGCATGGAGTTTTGAGTTTACAAAATTCTAACAGTACTGTTCTAACTGTGGGACGCATCATAAGTGTCGAATTGCGTTACCGTGCCAAATTTGTGGCGATTGGTCAAAACGTTGTCGAGATATCTCGATTTTGGATTTTTCAAGATGGTGGCAGCCACCATCTTGGATTTTTAAAATTTTACACTTTTAACGATCCGAACGGTCAAGAAAGACGAACTGCGTCACTGCGTCAAATTTTGTCGAAATCGCTCAAACCAGGATGGATGTCAGTTTTCGATTTTTCAAGATGGCGGCCGACGCCATCTTGAATTTTTGGAATTTCAAATTTTAACTGTCGGGACGGTCAGGAGGGTCAAACTGCGTCATCACGCCAAATTTCGTCGAAATCGCTCAAACCGCGGCTGAGATATAGCTATTTTTCGATTTTTCAAGATGTTGGCCGCTGCCATCTTAAATTTTCGAAATTTCCAATTTTTAACGTTCATAAAGGTCAAGAGGGTCGAACTGCATCAGCACGCCAAACTTCGTCAAAATCGGTTAAACCGCAGCCGAAATATGGCGATTTATCGATTTTTCCAAAAAAGGTATAAATAAAAACAATTTTGGTTATATTTCACCCATGTGCCCAGAAGCCCCCCGTGGACGGATATGCACATAATTTGTCGCAGCCGTATTGGTCGCCGACATTATCTTTACCAAAAACAGCCATTCTTAGCCATAATGTCTCTATTTTTAAACATAGATTAGCAAAATTTAAATTTACTACGTTTATGCGCTATACATAGGCCGTTGTTTCTATTGATATATTTGTTTCATTGTAGATTTATTTGTGGTTTTATGACGATATCATTGGTTGTTTGATTCTATCGTCAATAAATTGATTGATTGATTGAAACAGTGGACGGCCGCCAGCGGTGACAAAGCCGCCCGCGATGTACGGCTGAAACCACAATTACAGCCGAACATAGCGTAGAGCAACTTAGTGCCCGCTCACTTGGTGGGATAATATGGTCGACGTTCAACCGCCAGCTATCTGATACATGTACTTTGTGTTTTAGCGAGACAAGAATCTGGAGAGACAGTGTCTAGAGCTGAGTGGCGAGACGTCACGCTGCTAGACGAGCTCACGTTGCCGAGTTCACCTGCTGCTAGTCTGCCATAACCTCAGTCACGACACACTGACGATTAATCCAAAGACTCGTATAATAACCGCCATCAAACGATACCGAACGCTGCCGTCGACGAGAAACAACATACAGTGTTGATAATGTGTTTATAAAGGCAAACAACGCAAAACGGCTGTCTCGTCAATGATACGAATGCGTGTACATTGTACAAGTTCGGTGATTATAATACGTGTATGTAATTGCATTAATACACTAATTTGTTCTCCGCACTGGATTGAGCCATAGCACGTTGTCAGCACCAGTCTGTGAAGCAATCAACAACATGCCTACAATCGTAGATAGAACTACAGAACTTCGATTCCCGTGGCGCCGCCTGGCGAACTCGACGAAACACGCGCCGTCGTCTTTGATTCTGGCCCATTTGCTCCATCATGTGAAAACATGACGTCATCCACAAAACCGGAAGTGACATAACATATTGCATTGCCGACACATGACGACCAAGCCACGGCCACAGGCTGCATGTACAAAGAAAATTTGGTAAAATTTGGTCATTTGTTTTTTAGATATGCGAGCGGACAGACAGACAGAAAGACAGACATATAGACACGCTAATCGCAATACTTTGTCCACTTACCGGGGACGAAGTAATACATCGGTAAACATTGTTTTACGCCTGTGATATTAATCATGTAGCAGTAATAAACAGTTGCGCGGGAAAAGTACCGCGTGTGGCTCATCGTATAGGTAAAATAGCATCGGCGCCGGCAAAAAAAACGGATTTCTAGCATATAGCTTTATACATTGATGACAAAGAACTTCACCATTTTCCGACTTCAGATATTGCAACAGGTGCGACGAGGGACATAAGAAATCAGTTCCGGTTTTATGTCGCCAGTATTTGGGCAAACGATGGGCAGTACACTTGTTGTAGGCTCAGAGACTCCAAGTTTCGGTGTATGAACTCTACGCATTCGACTATACTCGGCAATGTTCGTAAATGTTCGCCTCTGTTGGATAGTTTCCAACGCGATGATCTGGTAGTCCCATTCAATCCGACGCCTGCGGTATGAAGTAGCGTTCTCACTGCGGCCGTTTACGTAAACGGCGCGTAACGGCCGTCGACGGCGTACATTCGTTGACTTCATTCACCTGTTGCAATCCTGTTCAAATGAGGTTTTTCGTACAGCTCTGTACAAGTTGGCATGATTTTACCGGACATGGCGCCCTCTGTCATAGGCCTAGTTGAGCTAACTTATAACAAAAAACTGCACCTGCGTGCCGTAGTAAGTTAGTAACCCGGTGTGCCACAGGATTAGGCAACATCTGCTCTACTACTGTGTTTGATTTGACGCAGGCGCATTATTCAGTATTGACGATGTACAATGCTACGTGCGGGCAGCCAGCATTTATCGTGTGATTCAACAGTGCATACCGGTCGGTGCGAATTTTGTCTGAAGTCTATACAGATACCCTATTCTAGCGAGTAAGGTATGTACATATGACATTAGAATCATGCAGGTGAACAGAAGGACGTCTGCATGTACTAAATACTGGCAGTGTTACAGCAAAGTATTAGCAGTAGTATCATTAGTACTTTTCGAAAAGCATTTAACAACTTAAATAGTACACACCTTGGTTTTCGCCCCAGATGGACAGCACATTGCGGTAAAACTAGGTCTACTTTTGAAGGGGCGTGGGAGCCCTATCCACCCATTTTATCAAATGGTCGAAATATGCGAATTTCAGTGTCACGCAGTGATTGTGCATGCGTGAAATGATTATTATCATAACCTTTAGTAATAGGCGTATAGCCATACTGTAGCCTACTGTTATTATATGAAATGCTTCAGTTGTACTTTTTAAAATCACTAAAACATGGTTTTTAATTTTGCATTCAGACCTTGAGAAAGATCAATTCTGACAGACAATCATTTCGACAACAGCATTACCCGGTACATTACATTGCATTCATTGCATTTGTAACTATTTAAGGTGGCCTAAGTAAAAGTAACTTCAAGGACCACTATGCCGAAGCAGCTAAAAGCCATGTCTGGGTATGATTGCCGGAATAAATTGTTTTTTTTTCTTCCGTTTCTGACGAAATTATGTGAGTGATGGGGAAGACTGGACTTCGACAGGTGGACTGCTCCAAAGTCGTGGGCCGGCAGCAGCAAATGAGCGATCGCGGACAGTAACATGTAGCCTACCTATCATGATCTGGACATGGACGTAAGGCCAGTCCATCAGGGAACTGAAGCTGGACGTGTAGGAGCCTGCAACTAGGGCGTGGAAGCTCAAGCGATACGTGTGAATCCCAGCTCCGACCAGCTGCCACTGAATTTAACCCATGACAATACCGTTGGACCGCTGAAAGTGAAATTCGGCACCGCAAAGTGGATCCCGATCTGCCAACATGGTTAGATTATGGCACAGGCATTGTAGACAATGCAAATGCATAGGGTCTACGACGTCGAAGGGGCCTATGAAAGATGGCTGCAAAATATATTGAACATACGTTAGCAGATCAATCAGTAACGTTTTATGCATTGTAAGCACTAAACAAATGAGTGGGTTAAAGCTGGAGTAAAGGGGGAACTGTTAGACACCGTCAAAGCTAGGAAGCTTTGTGGTCAAAACATGAGAAAACAAGGAAGTTGCCTGGAGAAAGAGATAATGCGATAATGCAAGGAACAACGCAGACGAGAAAGACCACGCACGACCTGGATAAATACCATCAATACGTGGACAGGACACCCTGTAGAAGAGTCAATCAAAATGACAGAGCACAGAGAAAAATGAAGAATTAACAGTATGGCCATTGTGTGGCCAACCCTCGGATCGAGGACGGCTAAAGAACAGAAAAAAAGAAGCACTGGACTGACGATGTTTGCACTAAACACCAATTTCAAGTAATGACCTGATATTACTGTATTTGACTTGATTCAAATACGCAAAGAAAAAATGCCACGCGTTTCTGTGAAATCACACATTAACTGTTGAAGTCAATAAAGAAACAATCAATTGAGCATCGCGTAAAGGGCGACAGGTGAGAGGAGGGGCCTATACGATTGTGCAGTGCCTAGGGCCTACGCCAACCTTAATCGGGTCCTGTCTGCCAATGCCAGACAAATTTCATACGGTGCTCTGATGAAGATTAATGGGCATTTCTTTCTTTTTTCCGCACAAAAGCTCCAATCTGGAATGCGCTCAGTGGCGTCGCCAGGTGTCAGAGGTTGGGAGCACTGCATAAGTAACATATACAAATGTGGCGAGAGAATCATCTAGTAATGTAGTGGACCCACCCCTCACCCCTGCAACCGGAAAATGAATTTGCCACGATCACACGATCCAGTTTGGAGTAGGCTGGGGGCTACAGACCATATTTGCCTCATATTTTGCGTTTTGTATTTCCTTCATATCTCTATAACGGTAAAGCTTTTATGTCTTCAAATTCTGACGCGTGTCTGTCTGCCCGCGAGCATGTCAACCGAACCACAGGCGCGATTTATACCAATTTTTGTGCGTGTTGTGTTGCCTATCGTTGTGGTTCGGTCCTTCTCCAGCGGTGTGACGAAATCCCAAGGGAGGGGGCAATTTTGAGGGTTATCTTCCCTATTGACAATGAATTGTACAGCATAGCATTTGAGACCCATACTAAAACGGCTGAGCTGATCGAGTGCCGTTTGCGTTGATGACTCGGGTGGGCCCTATACGTCACACCATCTGTACGATGGGGAACCCGATCCCCCACACGAGGGGCAATTTTTTTGGGGAAAACGTAGCGCCCCATTGTAAAGTAATGGGACACTCTAAGGTGCGCTGTGCATAAACGGCTGAACCGATCGACATGCCGTTTTTGTGGACCCACGGAACCATGTATTAAATGTAGTGCAGATCCCCAATGGGAAGGGGAAATTTTCGGGGGTTGTAAGGGCCATTCAAAAGCATTGTCAATCTTCTTTGAAAGAGGCGTGACCAGGTAACGTGACCCATTTTACCGCGCGACGCTATGCTAGTGCGGTATACGCTGTCGTCGTGTGTGCGTGTGTCCGACTGCCCGTCACAAGTCGGCTTTCTGTCAAAATGGGATCATGCAAACAACGCCGTTCGATATCCCAGAAACTCTGATTTTCTGGCGCCAAAGATTTTGGCGAAATTCGAATGAGGTCACCAAGTACAGGTGGGGTAGGTTAAAATCCGCGATTTTTGACCAATATGTCGCTATATCTCAGAAACGGTACAGCACCTTTACATTCTCGGATATCATTGGCACTATACAAATGTTGTGTTAGGCCTATATGTTATAAAAACATAAATACTAAAGAAAGCTAATAGAAACTCGTATGTGTTTTATCGAATGGTTCTACATGCAGTTACCGTGAGTGACCCCTGTCTACTCCAAACGGACCAAACGACCCTATTTTCTACATTTTGCGTCGCCTTTCATATCTTTGTAACAGTGTATCTGAAATGTGGTTGGTAGATGAACCGCAACAAGTCCTAGACTGGGGGCATGACAGTGACCGTTTGGAGCAAAAATATTATGTGCAGGCCTAATGCTTTCAATAAAAAAGGTAAAAGGTAAAGGCTTCCCATACTCGTTACCGAGCGTTAGTCCCGGAGCTGATTCCGGTGTACAGGCAGTCAGCCCGCAGGTGACTTAAGTCATCCACCCAGCGGTAGGCTGCCATTACATTCCGCCAGGCCTGCGGTTACCTTCCCAGCCGCAGAGCATCAACGCTCTTTGGCTGTTACTCATTTACCGTCACACGGAGGGTAGAAGATTGAGTCGACCTGAATCGAACATTATTTTTACTATATTAGGGTAGTCTGTTTAACTGTAAATACTAAATAGAGACTAATTTCACGAGTGATAGCCAATGAGATAATGCCGATTGCTGATGCATGGTGTGTGTATGTGTAGCTAACCATTGAACTAGACATATCAACGATGACTTTGCAGCAGATTGTGATGAATAAATGTAATGTGGAAATCACCGGTGAATCTGTGACGTCGGTCATCAGACGCAAATTCAACACATATGACAGAGAGGTACCGAAATGTACGCCGTGGTGCAGAAATTGTCGCTCTGCCATATTCAGCTGTTTGTCACTAATACTCTGAGACAAAATAGGCGTATATTAGCAGTGAACTCACTAAAAATGAAACACTGTAGTTTTCCGAATAGACTTAAATGATAGCAGTTTAGTAAGTAATTGTCACTAGTATGCTGCCTGCTGAATGAATTTTTGGGGTGTGCCTTAGCCCAGAAGATTGGCAAGCACCGCTGAAGGTTTCTGCCTGACGGAGGTTTTCAGACCCAGGTCCCACTAATTAGGGTCAGTGGTTTGTGTAGGCTTATCCTTCAGTGCTTTAGCGCTGTTCATTGGGCGATAGGACAGACATAGGGTCCATAAATACCCTAACTACGTATGCCCAAAGGTTCTCTTCAAGAACAAGCGGAGAAAGAAAACCGATAGGTAACTGGCTAACACAGATTTATCTGCAAAATGGCCGTGAAAACGAAGACAGGAAGGTCGTTTAGGTCCCCGCCTGTCCTGCAATAGCTTTGTTGACACTTGAAATAAGCCGGTTAAACAAAAGAATAGAGATAGGCCTAGAGAGTTCATAGGTTGTGTAACGGTGCTGCGAATGTGTGATATTTCCATCCTGTTTAAAACATTGCAGGATAAGTACGATGCTTTTTTCGTTGGTGACCTTGGCGATATTATTCGCAAATACAAAAAGTGGATTGCCTATCTGCCTCGAGTTGAACCGTTTTATGGTACGCTGTTTAAAAGTGGATCGTTGTTAATGCGATTTTTAATAATTTCATTTATTACTTAGTAGACTTATGACACTTTTTGTGGTAACAGCGTATTTCTAGTATGTTTGCTGTTTCTCAATGTTTGTCGTTACGCTTGATATCATGTTGACTTTAAAGTGCGGTAACGAACAGCTTCTACCTTATTTTATCAAAACCTGCGAAGCAGGTTTGGTATTGAGCGTTACGCGTATACTGAGAGCCACATTGGCCAGATTCCGTGTGTATGTACGTATGTATGTATGTGATCAAACTCCTCCCAAACCACTGAACCGATTTGCATAAAAATTATACCAGCAAATAGAGCATTTTACGCTGATTGCTATAGGCTACTTAGATTTGAAATATTTACCAAATA
>Ga0209780_1000974_pt1 | contig 17598 bp, 15 predicted proteins | sample WorMetexBAHAMAS2_FD_187384 | JGI IMG/M metagenome (GOLD analysis project Ga0209780, IMG submission 187384) | Marine gutless worms symbiont microbial communities from Max Planck institute for Marine Microbiology, Germany - Inanidrilus exumae... | ecosystem: Host-associated > Annelida > Digestive...
GCGGGTAATGCTTTTAGACAAGTATCACCACTGCCTTATAAGGATTTTCGCCTTTACCATCTATGTAAGTTATTCGGCTTTTCCCTGTCCGAACCGGTAATGTCTGCCATTTCAGTTGCTTACCGAACGAGTCGCACCTTTAGCTGAGGGGTTGTTGACTTGGATTTTCTAATGCCAGTGCCATGACTGTCAATTCACCCGCTCCTAAATCCAACGCTAACCATTCTGAGGGAATGGCGTGTGGCTCAACAATTTGCAGCCACGAGTAGTTGCTTTTGGGTACCTCATAACCCCTTATCGCCCCTTCCCGTAGTTCACGCACTACCGCCTTTGTTGTCCACACTTGGCTAAATAACGTAGGCAGCCAATCTATGATGTTAATACGGTACAAATAGAGCAAAGCTGATGTGTTGCTGATAAGTTCAGATACAACCATGTTCTAAGTCCTGTAATTCAGCTTCAAAAGGAAAAACCTTATAACGTGAGAGTGTTAACAGAAATTCCACGCGGGGTATGCCTGCCAATTCCGCCGCTACGCCAGAGGAGAGTCTGCCAAGTTCGTAGAGTTTAATAGCGGCTAAGAGGCGTATTTCCCGTGCGAAAGTGGTGGCATCTGTTTTTTCGATCAGCAATACTTTTTGTGGTATGTCAATTCTAATTTGCTCAGTATTCATTTATGTCACCATGATCAAACTTTTTCTCGTTCCTCAGCGAAGCGCACTCCCTTATACATAATTATTTAAACTCATGTTACGCACCCTGGTTCCTACGCTGCCTTAAAACTGTAGTACAACGGATTTGGGGAGTAAACGGATTGATTATTGTTAAATACTTATTTACTGATGTTACGCACTGCCATTCCCCCGCCATGAGCTAAAGCTCAGGACTCATAGGGCTCAAGTCCCCTAAAGGGGACTAAAACTCTCATGAGTAGGTTTAGTCGGCTTTAGCCGACTTAGGCCCTATGAGTCCTGAGCTTTAGCTCATGGCGGGGGCTGCTGCTAAAAATGTCCCTTTAAACCAATCCGTTTATTCCCCGAATCCGCTGTACTATATTTTTACTTTCCTCGTCCGCAAATGTGGATTGGGAACGGAAGTGCGTAACACCAGTAAAATAAAAAAACAAAAAAAAACAAAAAAAATCAAAAAAAATAAAAAGGGAAAAAGTATAAATAATAAAGGGTTAATGCCTGGAGACCCGAAAGCCGTTGTTCCCGGCGCGGTAGGACGGCGTGTTCCTGTAGCGGTTCGCCGAGCGCACGACCCACGCGATGTCGTCCCACGAGCCGCCGCGAAGGGACAAACGGCTTTCATTGCTTGCATTATTCTTACTTAAACAACGCTGTTGTTTGCCGCTATACTCCGAACAAGTCCACTCCCGAACATTGCCCGCCGTATCATACAAGCCGAAGGGATTCGGCGCGAAAGAACCAACCGGTGCAGTTTGCTTATTATCCCAACGGCTACCACACTCCTCACAATTAGCGTTATTGGAGCCAACTTCATCACCCCACCAATATTCAGTATCAGTTCCCCCCCGCGCAGCATATTCCCATTCTGCTTCCGTCGGTAAACGATACGGTTCTCCCGTCACTTGACTTAACCATTCCGCATAAGCGGTGGCATCATACCAAGACACATTGATAACTGGACGTTTTCCCCGCCCCCAACCATTATCAGAAGGTTTTTCGCGGCCAGTCGCTTCGGCAAAGTAATCATATTCATCAAAAGTGATTTCATAGCGGCTCATACTAAAGCTTTTTAGCGAAACCCAGCCCTTTCTCCCCATGCGAAACCGTCCGGCAGGAATCGTGACCATTTCTGGTATGAGTGGTTCGCGGGTTGCTAATATTGGTGGCAAATTGACAGTCCATGCTTTTCCACGCTCTACCAAAACGCCTCCGCTAATCTTTTGACTCTCTCCTGCCACTGCCACCGTAGCAAACAATGGTTTCTTTTTGCCGGCTTGCCAGAGCACTTTTGCGTCACCGGGCGCAATTTTGATTATGCCGCCTTTAGCTGGTTGTGTGCCAATGTATTGCTTTATCCACGCCGCCTGCCACTTGAGGCTAACAATCAACGTATTGCTATCGGCATCATAGTCTTTTAAATAAGCCACGCCCACTTGATAACGTCGATCACGCTTTTTCACCGCCTGATTAAATTTATCCAAAAGCCCCTGGCGGCGTGCTTGAAATTCTGGCGTGGTTTCAAACATATCGCGTTCTGGCGCGAAAATGGCCGCGAAATCAATTTGCTCGCCTTGAAAGAACTGTTGTGACGGCGTTGAATCAGGTGCCCTCTGTTTCCCTAATTCGGCACGTTGCCGTTCCAACTGCTCTTGTTGCAGTCTCAACCTTGCCCGTTCCAGCTCCAATAAAGCGCGTTGCTGCTCTAATTGGGTGCGTTGTCCTTCATCCTCACACGTCCCAAAACAAAATTTGCCCGTCAAAGAGCCAGACTCCCACGGCACTTGCTGCACGGGCTCATTTTGAGTCTCCGCCATCACCTGATTACGCATAGCAATCAATAAATCGGTCAAACGCCAATGCGATTTATCCCGTAAACCGTCCAACAAATATTTGGTATAAATGCTATTGCGTTCTCCGGGCTTGCCACCCCATGACGGTGCATCCGGTGCGGTTGCAAAAGCAATTAAAGTCCCCGTCGGGCCTTTTATGCCGGCTAAGCCTTTTTTGAGGCCCTTGATTCTGGTATCGTAAGGATTGTCTCGACAGGCATCGAGAAACACAAGATTGAGCTTATTTTTGGCCCGTTTCATTTGAGCCATGACTCGATCTACCGCAACGGCGGCAAATTCAATATCGGCTTCACTTTTGATGTCGGCATCGCTTGGAACTAGGTAATTAATACCTTGGACTTGTAACCCGTGTCCCGAAAAATAAAACAAACCGACTCCGCCTTGCCTCTGCAACTTGGCACCAAAGTCTTGCATAGCCTCTATCATGGCTTTACGGCTCGAATCAGTTTTCAGTATGACCTCATAACCTAAGTTTCTGAGAGCCGCTGCCATGTCTTTGGCATCGTTGACGGGATTGCGGAGCGATTGTACGTTTTTGTATTTACCATTGCCAATGATGAGAGCTAGGCGTTTTGAGTCACTGTATGAATCTAAGCCCTTGAGTTCGCCCAGTTCAATGTCAGATTTTTGAATCAGCCAGACGCCGCCGCCGGTGATCGAAATTGCTAAAAACAATGTGAAAATTGTACGCATGGTTAAGTTACCCTTTAGGAGTCCAATAAATAAAGTGTTCGTAGTGGGAACGATAAACCTAAGTCAATTTTGCAAACAAATACTCGCGATTAAGGCGAGCAATGTGGCTCAAAGGAATGCTTTTTGGACACTCAAAGGAACAAGCCCCCGTATTTGTGCAAGCCCCAAAGCCCTCCTTATCCATTTGAGCGACCATTTGTTCAACCCTTTTTTGTCTCTCCACCTGTCCCTGCGGCAACAGCGCCAAGTGTGACACTTTAGCGGCGACAAAAAGCATGGCAGACGCATTTTTACAAGCCGCCACGCAAGCACCACAACCAATACAATCCGCCGCCTCAAAAGCCTCTTTCACCTTCTCATTGGGAATTGGAATCGTGTTAGCATCGGGAGCCGAGCCAGTATTCACTGAAATGTACCCCCCCGCCTGAATAATTCTATCAAAAGCAGAACGATCCACTATCAAATCTTTTATGACAGGTAAAGCTTTGGCTCGCCAAGGCTCTATATAAATAGTATCTCCCTCCTTGAAATGACGCATGTGCAATTGGCAAGCTGTTATTCCCTGTTCAGGACCATGGGCTCTACCGCTAATGTAGAGACTACACATGCCACAAATACCTTCACGGCAATCGTGATCAAATGCCACCGGCTCATCGCCTTTTTTCAGCAAATCTTCATTTAAAATGTCCAGCATTTCTAGGAACGACAATTCTGGAATAATCCCGTCCAGGGTGTAATCTACCATTTTGCCCGGAGTTTCGCTGTTTTTTTGTCGCCAAATTTTTAGATGAAATTTCATGGTTTTTTTGAATTCTTTAAACTGATAGGAGTCCAATATTTATCTTTGCCACCTCGATTAAAGAGACTTCAGAAGTTTTCAAAACCTCCTCAGTCTGTGCCTTTAAACAAATTACCTTTCATAGTCAACCACCAACCCAATGCGTGCAAATCATCATGTTTTGCCTTTAATAATTCAAGCGAATCAATTTCCTTGGGAAAACTCGTATTCGGCAATGAACCCGCTTGAATTTGCGGATTAAATTCCGCGATAAATTGTTTAGTAATTGCTGTATTACGTCCAAAACCAACCGCCTTATCAGCAAACAGCGATTGTCCAAAACTGTAATAAACAAAATCAGCCGGCGCAACAAGTTCAACCAATGTCGGCATAATATCAATATGGCTGCCCGAAGTATCCTTGGACTCTGCCGCCGACAACCCCGAACCATAAAGAATAAAGGGCACCGATGAGCGCTCATACAAACTTGGCGTTCCATTGAGAAAACGCCGTCCATAATGATCACCAGTTAGCGCGAACAAGCTACCCGGTAAACGCCTTTCCGCCTCTGCCACAAAATCACCTACTGCCTTATCCGAATACCACAAATGTCCCAAAATATTGATATCTATAGAACCATCATAATAAGGCTCTATATTCTTAGGTATTGCTTTCAGTGGAAAACCTTTACCAACAACATCAATGGTAAACGGACCATGATAGCTTGTCGTCAAAATGATATTAAAAGTCTTTTCACCGGCTTTAGTGTTTTTTAAAACCAGATTAAACAAATCCTCATCATCGACTCCCCATACGCCAAGCTTTAGCTGAGTTTTAGCATGAGGCGCGGCGTAAACTTCTTCAACACCTTGCCCCTTCATAAAATTACCGATATTTTGCCAAGATAAAAATCCGCTGTAATAAAACTTGACGGTATAACCCAAGCGTTTAAACGTTTCCGGCAATGAAGAAATAAAAGGCGCACGCCCTGTATCGCCGATACGACTTATATTAACACCCACATAGGGTACCCCCGTTGTGATGGCACCCACAGAATTCAAAGTAAGTCTTCCGGAGGGCAGAAAATTCTTAAAATAGACACCCTTATGGGCAAGGTTTTTCACCTGATTAGCAACCCCAAGCGACTGATATTTATCCTGTAATGGCCAAGAATCGTAACTTTCCATCACCACCAGAAAAATATGATCTGGCATTTCAATCATCGGACCCTGCGAAGTCTTTTTTAAATAACTATGTAAATCGCGCAAATCGCCGTTGCCAAAATAACGCTCAGCCGCCTCAACAATGCTTGAATTCTCTTTCAAATAAACGTTTAAACCATGTTTTATAGAAGTCACATCCTTGTAATCCTTAACCGCATAATAAATAGAACGATATGGATTAATAATCGTTTTGTTCAAAAACGAATCGGTAGTAATATCAGCCCACTTACGCATAGCAGGTCTGCTTTTAAAAGAACCTCTAGCGGCACCCGCGAACAGGATCACAATCAAAACAACAACACCGCCCCTCATCCACAGATTTTCGATGTTTCCCAAATAACGGGTGATGCCAGTATAGTGGCTTTTTAACCAAATGTGCAGCAAATAACTACATACAGCAATTAAAAATAACAAGGCAATCGCATTAACGATAGGATGGTAATCTACCCAGATAGTTTCAAAAATGGCACCTCTGTCATCATAAAGCGCCTCAAACATAAAATAGTTAAATTGATCATTATATTCCTTGAAATAGGCAATCGTCGCGATAAATAACAAGGTGGAAATCACCACGAACAAATATGCAAAAAACTGTCTGATATAAATAACCATTTTATAGAATTTAAATGGCGTAAAAATGGCATTAGCAAAAAATGGAATGATAAGAAATTGCCCGGCAACCGCAGAATCAAATCGAAAACCATGCAGGACGGCACCCAGAAAATCTGCAAAACCAGCATCACTACCTATTTTATTATGGTAGAACAAAATCAGGCATATTCTAAAAAGTCCCAAATAGAGGACGGCGAAAAGCCATATTTTCGCCTGAGTAAAAGTTTCTAAAACGTAATGTTGCCATCTGTTCATAATGTTTCAAGCTCAACCCAAAAACAAGGATGATCGGATATACCTCTTTCCATAAAACCACCTTCGATCACTCTAAAGCCACGAGTTATAATCCAATCCTTGCGCTTTTTCGGTTCACCCAAGGCTAGTTTTATGGCATCTTTGGCACCACCAGAATCGAATAATTGGATCAATTGGAGATTATCCGAATTCGTATTTAAATCGCCCATTAAAATAGCGGACTTATAGCGTCGAAATTGATCGATCACATAACTCAACTGATCTTCCCGAACGCTACTTATATCCAAATGAGTTGTTAAAATATAAACAGAATGATCGCCGACTTGCAACCGTGTTGTGACCAGATTACGGTGTCTACCGTTATTAGCGTAGACTAATGGCATCACAGTCCAAGTTTTCACGGGAAAAAGGCTGAGAAAACCATTACCGAAATAATCACGATACCAGCGGCGTTGCGTCGGGGCAAACAACCAGCCCATATCCAAAATTTTCCCCAATTGTTGAGCTTGATTAGAACCATCCCAAGCACCTGCCACCTCATTTAAAGCAATAATGTCAGCATTAAACAAATTTGTGGCAGTACGCCGTATATCACGTATGCCATCGTCACCTTTACCACGGCGAATGTTATAGGTAGAAACCCGAAAACGGGTAAACTTGTCTTGACTCCAATGGCTTGGCGGATTGATTAGTTCCCCTTTTTGTGTGGGGATAGCCTGTTTGACGTTGGCAAGGTACAAATGTAGAGCAAGTGAAAATAATAATAAAATAGCTAATAAATTTTTAATCATGTGTTATATCGACGTTTTAATAAGATTCACAAAGGAAAAGTCAAAACTCTAACCACAGGAACAAACCTAATAATATTTTGACTTATCCCTGTGAATATCAATGGCTACATGACATTTTTATCCATAAAGTGTATGATGGCACTATCAGCAAAACGGAAAACACAGGAAAACATCATGTCTCATCAACTACCTCTCGGATTGTCCGACTTCAAAAAACTCCGCGAAAACGGCGCTTACTACGTGGACAAAAGTTTATTTATCAAAGAAATCATCGACCGTTCCGCGGAAGTATTACTACTCCCCCGCCCCCGTCGCTTTGGCAAAACCTTAAACCTCTCCATGCTCCGCTACTTCTTTGAAAAACGAAAAGAGAGCCTGGCTCATCTGTTCAAGGGACTGTTCATTGAACAAGACACAGACGCGATGCAGCACCAAGGGCAATATCCCGTCATTTTTCTGACCTTCAAGGACTGTAAAGAAACGACAGCGGAAAAATGTTTTAACCAGATTCGCGGCTTGTTAAATGGATTGTATCTGGAATACGAAGCACTTCTTTACCAAGAATTGCCGCCTAAAGAACGACCAAACTATGACAAAATCACGGAAGAACGGGGAAATATTGTCGATTTGGAAAACGCCTTAAAATTTTTGATGCAGGTTATTCACCGACAAACCGGAAAACGGGTTATTGTCCTACTTGACGAATACGACACACCCATCCATGCTGGGCATGAATATGGATATTATGAAGAAATCGTACTCTTTATGCGAAACTTACTCAGTGGAGCACTCAAGGACAATGTTGATCTCGAAAAAGGCGTACTCACCGGCATTTTGCGGATTGCCAAAGAATCGATTTTTTCCGGCTTAAATAACCTCGACGTGTTGCCCCTGCTACGCCCTGAATTTCAAGACTGCTTCGGATTCACGGAGACAGAAATCAAACAATTGAGTGAAGATTTTTCCCTTACTGACATCCAATTGGCGGTTTTGAAAACTTGGTACGATGGTTATTTATTTGGAGAACGGGTGATTTATAACCCATGGTCAGTATTGAATTTTATAGCTAGTAGCGACAAATTTCCTCGTCCCTACTGGATCAATACAGCTAGTGACGCCTTATTGCGTGACTTAATAACCCACAGTGAGCCTGGATTTCAAGCTCAAATTGAAACCTTACTAGCTGGTGGCACCATACAGACGCATTTGAATGAAAACATTGTCCTACGTGATTTAACAATGCGCGATGAACAAGATATTTGGAGTATGTTGGTTTTCAGCGGTTATCTGAAGCCCGTTAATATTATTCCACAACGTTTCCGTATCCTTTACGAATTAACCATTGTGAACTTTGAAGTGCATTCCTTTTATGAAAACACCCTTCAAGTGTGGATTCAAAAAACGGTGGGTAGAGCGAAGCTACGGGATTTATTGCACTCTTTAACGCAAGCGGATTGGAAAATCTTCGGAAAGCGATTAGAGGAGATGGTTTTATCCGTTTTGAGTTACCATGACACAGCAGGCGAGGCACCGGAACGGGTTTATCACGCCTTTGTTTTGGGTTTATTGACGCATTTAAGTGATCGTTACATTGTCCGCTCTAATCGGGAATCTGGATATGGTCGTTATGATGTGTTGATGATCCCGCGTCAGCTTGACGATTCCGGTTTTGTTTTTGAATTTAAAAAGATTGATCGACCAGATGAAAATACCGTAAAAGATGCCATGCAAAGTGCCTTGCAGCAGATAGAGGTGAAGCAATACGCTGTCGAGTTGCAGACGCAGGGAGTTAAGCGTATCTGGGGAATTGGGGTGGTGGTTGATGGTAAACAGGTTTGGGTGGAGAGTGTGTTACTCCAAGGGCAAACCCGATAGTGTATGCCCCTACAAAACCTCACGTATGCTGTAATTTATAGAAATCCTATTTTTTAAATAAAAAAATAGGATTTTCTACGACCACGTCATCAATATTTATCCCAAGGCAGGCATGGACACGCTTCGCTGCGGAACGATAAAAATCGGATTTTTTTAAAAAATCGGATTTTTTGACTGATTAAGTTTTATGTAGGGTGGGCAACGTGTTTTTGTTGCCCACCGTCTCGGGGCTCTGGTTAAAAAGTTTTATGTAGGGTAGGTGTTTTTGTTGCCCACCGTATCTTGGTGTAATTTATAGAAATCCTATTTTTTAAATAAAAAAATAGGATTTTCTACGACCACGTCATCAATATTTATCCCAAGGCAGGCATGGACCAATGCCATTAAGTTAAGGAATAAAATCTTTATAAACAACAATTTATATAGTGGCTTGGCTGAGCTGATTGGGCGTAGCGAAATAAGGTAGCCCAGCATTTAACCATTCTGTTGGCTTAGTTTTTTTCGCGGCGCAAAAAAATCTAGGCCGACCAAGCGAATATCCTATTGAAACTAAACAAATTAATTCTTAACTTAATGGCATTGAGGCATGGACACGCTTCGCTGCGGAACGATAAAAATCCGATTTTTTTTTTAAAATCGGATTTTTTGACTGATTAAGTTTTATGTAGGGTGGGCAACGTGTTTTTGTTGCCCACCGTCTCGGGGCTCTGGTTAAAAAGTTTTATGTAGGGTAGGTGTTTTTGTTGCCCACCGTATATTGTAGAGAAATGTTACAAATTTCAATGGTTTGCTTTATTTAGCTCCGCTCACCCTACAAATATCTCAGCCAATCTATGATATAAGCTTTTTTTGAATAGATTGGGTGTCTTTGGGTAAATTTTAAGCACGCAACACTCGACACAGGCGGTTAGACAATCCGGATCACTATTTCCACAAGCTCACTTTAACAAAATTCTCCGTCACCTCGAACACCGGTTCCGTGCCGTTATGCTGTTTCATCAGCGGAATAATCTTGCGGCGTACGCCCATGCCCCGATTATCCATAAAACCATAATCCCGCAAAATATTAGTCATGATTGGATTGCGCGGCATACGCTGCCCAGCCTTCATTTTTTCCACAGTCATACCATTCGGAAGCGCCCCTGGGCTGACGATTTCAAGACGATTTTGATAAACACTCATCTGCACACGATTGGGATGCGTCCAATCGCGGTGAGCAAAGGCGTTTACGATCAATTCACGAATGACGGCAGTTGGATAATCCCAAATCCGTTCCCGCGTCATAGATACAAGGCGTTCTTCAGAAATGTAAGCTTGTAGATAATACAAAACCCGATCCAATAAACTGTGTTCCAACACTTCATTACGATTAATAGCACTGTGTAGCCCGGCAAAAGGGATATTTAAGACTTCATCCAAATTGGCGTTATAATCCATCTCCTCTTCCGGAAACACCAGCAAATGAATCCCCGCTTGTGGCAAACCGTAACAAGGCTGCTTGCCGAAAATCGCCAATCCAGCAATTGTGCAAACCGTGTTGCCAAACTCAGTTGCCACCATTAAATCGAGATTTTTCAACTTTTGATGCCATGCAGATTCTGATTCAGGTATCTCATCATCTTCAATCACATGGCGCAAATACTCTTCGAGTCGCCGCCGATCCAATTGCTCAAATCCCCGCCCAGACACCGGCAAGGATTCAGCGCGCAATAAGCCACCGGACTGAAATAAACGTAGTTGTTGTTCTCTAGTGGCTATACGACTTGTACTTCCAAGACGAATATAAACCTCTTCACGATCACGATGCCTGACTACATAAGGCTTAGCGGTGCCCATACCGACCGTCACCACTGCAACTCGTTTACTATCATCTGTCACGACTTCTTCATAAAACGGAATCATCAATGGATGGATAAAACGACCGAATACTGTATCCATCCACCAATCTTGCAAATTATCCCGTTGTATGCCAGAAATGGCACCATCGTCTTCTACGCCCAATAATACTCTGCCGCCTTGAAAATTAGCCAATGCGACAAATTCCTTAGCCAGTTGCTCAGGGCGCATATCATCGCGTTTAAACTCAATGCCTGAATTTTCGCCCATTGCAATGATTTCCAACAAATCGGTGTAATTTATCATAACTAATCTTTTATCTTCGATACCCTGAATGGAATAAATAGGATTACAAAACATGTTAAACTTGTTTTCGTTCCCACGCTTAATCCGCCCTACACAGCTATGGTAAAAAATGATGTTTATCAGCAAACTACAACTAATAAATTTTAAACGATTTACTGATCTAAGCATTGACATAAGCGAGCAAACTCCGCCACCAAAATTGGTTTTAATCATAGGTGTCAATGGCAGTGGTAAATCTTGTATCTTTGATGCTTTTGAGGCTGTTTCATCTAAAACTAAGGATGACACAACAATGCCTCCGCCAAGCTATTACCGGAAAAATGCCGATAAAGAATTTCAGGTGACAATCGAATTCAGCAATCGTCAGATAATTACTCGCCATGATAATAAAAAATGGCCCGATGCTCTGAGTCCAATGGCGTTTTATGGTAGAAGCAGTTTAAGGCAAGTGCCTCAACTCACTAGAATGACACTTTGGCAAGGGGGGGCGGTTAGTTTTGAAAAGGACTCTGATCGTCCAAGAATGTATATCGAAAGGGACAAGCGGTTTGAAAATGACCTTGATAAAACCGCAGAATTAATCTTAAAAGATGTTTTTCAGTCTCGGCAATATGCCTCCCAAATTGTAGAACGGTACATTAATCCTATTAATGAGGCTTTTTCTAGAATATTTGGAGAAAACAATGGCACTCAATTAACACTGTTGGAACTGATTCCGCCGCTAGAAGATAAAGTCGCAAATATTCTTTTTAAAAAAGGAAATTCCGAAGTTCACTATAATTATTTGGGAAATGGCGAAAAGGAAGTTTTCAACATTTTAATCAACTTGTTGAGTAGAACCCCCTTTTATCAGGATACGATTTATTATTTTGATGAGCTGGATTTACACTTGAACACCAAACTTCAGTATGCTTTATTAAAAGAAATTGTTGAAAATTGGATTCCAGATGGTTGCCAATTGTGGACAGCGAGCCATTCTCTGGGTTTTATTGAATATGCTAATGATCATGCCGTTATTATTGATTTTGATGATCTGGACTTTGATCATCCCCAAAGTTTATTCGCGCAGCCCAAAAATCGGTATGAAGTTTTTGAAATTGCGGTGAGTAAAGAATTTATTTCCAAAGTCGTGGAAGGGAAAACTATAGTTTTTTCTGAAAATACTGATACTCCTTTTTATAACAGTATTGGCATAAAGGATACTATCTTTTTTACAGCTATCGACAAAAATGACGTGTTTTTTAAGGCTAAAAATTTGCATTATCATGGCTTGATTGATCGGAATTTTTTGACTGATGAAGAAATTCAGTTAATTTGTAAAGTTTATCCTCAGTTGTTGATATTGAATTATTATAGTATCGAAAATTATTTTTTTCATCCTGATAATTTGGAAGAATACTATCAAGCCAAGCAGCAATCTTTTGATAAGGCGGCGTATATTAATCGTTTGAAACAGTGCAAAAACGCTAATAAAGATCTTATGGTGCTCTCCATAGTAGGTGCTAGAAGCGGATATCCTTTTTTTAGGGAAAATGAACACGCTAAGTTGAGAAAGCAGTTTAGAGATAACGCCGGTAGCATTTTAACATTGCTGCAAAGCGATGATTTTGAAACGTTTTATAAAGTTTTTCCTGCTAAGGATTATGGTCGGGATTTAGCCGAAAGGCAAAATTTAAGTAAGGTTGGATTGTCTCAAACTCATTGGTTTATAAAACAAATTAATTTTATTTGTTCAACCATCGGCGCGTTGCAACAACTATAATATATACAATTAGTTATAAATTTAAAATGCTTGGTGGGTTTAGCTTCGCTGACTTCGTATCGCGGAGCTCTACCCACCCTACAAATATCTGTCATCATCCGCCAGCGTTCAAAACGAACATTTCCGCTTAGAGGCGTGAGCGACTAATGCAGTAATGTCAAAACTACCAGGTATGGTCAATTTTTTCTCAAAAGAACCAACATCTCCCGATTTTAATTTGCCACCCCAATCCGTAAAGTCAATACTTGAATAGCAAAAGCGTTTTTTCGGAATACACCACCAATCAGTCTTTGAAACACCGTAGTGACGAAGATCGTACCACATTGCATAACGCTTATTCACATTGACTCGTACCTGAGTCTTTTGTAGCTCTTGCAATTGTCCCTCGTAAAATAAAACTAAAGCTTCGTTATCGCTTTTACATTCAATTTTTTCAATTGCAAAAACCGATTCTCCTGTTTTTAAAGTCAAATCAGGCAGAGCCGAATCAACAGTTTTTTTCTTGGCAGGTAGAGAAGACACTGCATCCAATTCAGCCTGTCTTGCACTGCTGAGTTTGATACTTTGCAACTTTTTCAATGTCACCTCATCCAAAATACCCGTCTGTGTCAATCCAATATCCTTTTGGAATGATTTTAAAGCAGCCTCCACCGTTTCAAGCTTAGCCTGTTTGAGGGGAAATTTAAAATATCCTTTCTCAGCAAGAAGAGCAGCAACCAGGTAAACCCCCACTGTTTGGATATCGGTAAAAGCCCTTGCAGGAGACCTGACTTTTTCCGTCGTTTTTTGGGTGTATTTCTGTTTATTTTGAGGATTCATGGCTGGTGTTGGTTTCGGTTTCACAGATTGCATAGGCGGCGGAGGGGTCACATTTTCAGATGATTTTTGGTATTCGCGTTTTTTGCGTTCCACTTCTCGCTCTAGTGCTCGATAGGTGGATTTATTCAATTTGCCAGTGATAGGCAATTTGAATTTTTTCTGGAACGATTTTAGCGCAGCCTTGGTTTTTGCTGTCAATTTACCGTCAAAATTACCAGGCTCGTACCCCAAGATGTCTAAATTATGTTGTGACCAAGCCAAATCCATCGATGTGGTAGTAGGTTCTGGCTCGTTTTTTGTTTGCACTTCAGGCTTAGCCTTTTCAGTCTTTTTTTCTGATGCTTGTATTTGCTTATTTTTAGTCAAGTTAGTACAAGCGACGTTGTTAAAAATAAAGAATATTATCAAGATAAAGGGATGCATATATATGTTCCTCAAATGGTCACCAAAAGTCACTTTATTTTTTGGTTTTGACCAAAAAGTGATGATTATCCAAGATTTTTTCAGGAGATATTTTCACATCCGGTGTCATGCCAATACCTTCACACGGCAACCTGTCAGGGCCTCCTATTTCAAATACAGCAAGTTGCAAAGCTGAACCGTCTTTAAATTCAAACAGTTGTTGTGACATACATTTACCTTGGGTTGTAGCGCCAACAACCACCGCATTTTTGTTGTGATGTCGAAGAACCTGTCCGAAAATTTCGGCGGCACTGGCGGTAAATGGGCTAGTCCACACATAAATTGCTTTATTTTTGACAATTTGTCCAGGCATAGAAATCAGTGCTTGAGTTTGAGAGACATTTTTCAGAGCACCTATTTCTAAGTCTGGGGGCAAAAATAATGAAACCGCATCAATCGCTTCAAATAAACTACCGCCAGGGCAATAACGCAAGTCGATAATGATGTCTTTTTCTTGTTCTATTGTCTTGAGAAGGTAGGTTTTAAGCAATTGCGCCGTCTCTCCACCAGAAAATCTATGAATGCGAATCAAGTCCTCTTTTATATACTCAACCGAGGGATTTTTGAAGGGGCCAACCGTGACCGTATATTTTTTTGCTTGATCCTTTTCTGAGACAAGCAAGGGTATTCGTGTACCTGATGATAATTGAGTCAGAAAACTAAAAGTTGAAAAATCTGTAGCAACAATTTTTTTCTCGTTTAAAGTCATCAAATAGCGATGACTTTTTAAGCCAGCGCGATAAGCGGGACCATTGTAAATAGGAACAACCAGCAAATCTTCGTTATTCACCAAAATATTGATGCCTAAGCCGACTTGTTCAGAACGCCCTCGCTGTTTGTAAAACTCGTTTTGCCCTTTTGGCAAATACTTTGAATAGGGATCAAGACTTTTCAAGTAGTGATTGAGTTCCCCTACATGAGTTATCTTATTTAATGCGATTTTCACATGTTCAAAGCTAGGACGTAAGTAATGATTTTTACTTATAATTCTGTTCACAGCTTTTATAGGCCAATCACTGGGCAAGGGGTGAGTGCTTGTTGTGGCTTCAGGGGGAGTGACTGAGCCCGAAAACTGACAGTGCTGTTCAGTCGCGTTGCTAATTAGGGATGGTATGTCAACCAAGCGAGTTGCCAATGTCCAAGCTTTATTAAAATAACTTGGCTCACCGTATGTTCCACCCCAGTCTGAAAATTGAATAGGTGACGAACAAAAACGTTTTCTTGGGATACACCAGAAATCGGTCTCCAAAACACCTTGGTGGCGACGATCATACCATAAAGCGTAACGTTCATCCGCAGCGATTTGGGCTCGATCACTTTGGACTTGTTGCAATTGTCCTTTGTAAAATAACACAAAGGCTTCATGGGGACTTTTACACTCAATTTTTTCAATGGCAAAAACTGATTCGCCTTCTTTCAAGAAAGGCTGTTGCTCTTCAGAGACATTTTCTAAGTAGCTCAATTCAGCAGCAAGGACAGGTGTGAGCTTAACATTCCTCAGTTTTTTCCAAATTGTCTCATTTAACAGCCCAGTTTCCGCTACCTGAATATCCCGTTGAAATGATTTTAAAGCGATTTCCACTTCTGTTAGCTTAGCCTGTTTGAGTTCGCCTTTAAAATATCCTAACTGAGCCAGCGGAGCCGCAACGGAATAAATGCTTGCAGATTGGATGTCCACAATCGCTGACTTCACTCCTATGCAGGCGGTGTTGCTGACAAGTAAGCTTATCAAAAATATGGCAGTATGAAAAATCCTATTTCTTAAAGAAATAGGATTTTTTTGAGTTTTTAAGTTGCACATCGCCCTATTGTAACGAATGATAAATGGTCCACAAATCATCCACTTCTTGTTGCAATTTTTTTGCTTGTCCTTCCAATTTGGCAACATCCCCTTTTCCAGCCGATTGTTGCTGCTTTAATCCTGCCAATTTATTGAGGACTTGATTTCTCCTCTGGCTTAACTGCTCCACTTCCTCAATGACTGAATCATTCTCACTCTGCAGCTGATCCAGTTGTGCCCCCAAACTATCTATGTCAGCAGACAGTTCCTCAAATCGCACCCTCAAACTTTTAAATTCAGTCTCCAATTCTTGTTGTTCAATGGCAACTCGTTGTTGTTCCTGTTTTGAACGTTCTAACTCGGTTTGCTGAACTTTAATACGATCATCGTAGCCACCAGACAATGTACAACCAACACCGCCTATAAACCCATCCCGTGATGGATCGCAATCAGTTGTGGCACAGCCCCCTAACACATTAGCCATAAAAACCGTGAATACCACTTTTTGTATGGACATGCTTTTTTTACCTCCTCCTGAGCCAAAAAGTCGCTTATAGACTTTGAGTCATAGCAAACAGAGTATCAACATTGGACTGTAAGATTTGTTTCTCTTTTTCCAAGCTAGCCACCTGAGTTTTCCACTTTTCCACTTCACTAGCATCGACTTTATTCTGTTGATATTTTTTCTGAACTTGTCTTTTCGCTTGTTGTAAGTCATCTTCTACTTGTTTCAACAAAGACTGAGCTTCTTGATGGCGTTTTTCCACAGCTATCTTTTGAGCTTGCAATGAATCATAATCGATGTTTGCACTATAAATGTTTTGCTTGTAGTAACGAATATCTTGTGCCAGTTGGTGGTTTTGAGCCTGGAGTTCCTTAGTTTTGCGTTTTACAATTTCAGTTTCAGTTCGAATCGCCGCCTCTCTAGTGGCATATCCCTGTTGTCGCCTAGCGATCAACTCTCCCATGGCAAGCCCTGCTAGCCCCCCAACAGCAGCCCCTATCATTGTCCTTTCGACTCGTTCTTTCTTATTGTCACCGCTAAGCGCACCTGCCACAGCACCTATCGCAGCACCTATCAAAGACGCCTCAATTCGAGTCTGAGAGATATCAGCACCACCGTTATGTTTTTTTTCGCCGGTTGCCACACATCCAGATAAAACGATAGTCACTGCCACCAGCATAACGGCAACCTTCCTAATGAAATTGTTCATCATTTTCTCCTCCCTACGAAATAATCTCAGTTACCACTGAAAAATAGTCTGAATGGGTAGACGAATGTCTACGACTTCACCAAAAATTTCAGCGTCATTTATATCAAAGGTTTTATGTAAAATTAAATTATCCCTTCATTGCCACCACCAACCCACACCGCTGGCAAAAAAAAACCGTTTGCCTATATTACAACAAAGTGGGCTAAAAGTTTAGGATAATTAATGAATAGTTTAGTTGTGATTTATACGGTCCCTTTTCACAAACAACAGCCACAGGATTATCCAGCCATTCCACTTCCACTTTACACAATTAACAAACAAAGCAACACCCTACTGCCTGCGAAACCAAAACCAACCAAACCAAGCACCAAAGCGGACTACCTTAAAAAAATACTTGAAATTACCTACTAATTCAATTACGCCTACCAACCAAGCCAAACCAAACACGGGAAAAACCCACTGAACATGCCGTTATACACCCAAAATTTTCCTTGTAGCGGCTATAACCCCAACTGCGGACTTAAAGCCCAGTTGACCAGACTAAGTGCCCACTCACCACGTTAAGAACGAATTTAAACATAGGCACTCCGTGATACCCCACCAGTCACGGACCCTGCGGCAAACCATTAAACAGCTATAAGGGCTTAAAG
>Ga0209780_1000975_pt1 | contig 17594 bp, 7 predicted proteins | sample WorMetexBAHAMAS2_FD_187384 | JGI IMG/M metagenome (GOLD analysis project Ga0209780, IMG submission 187384) | Marine gutless worms symbiont microbial communities from Max Planck institute for Marine Microbiology, Germany - Inanidrilus exumae... | ecosystem: Host-associated > Annelida > Digestive...
TTAGGGTTAGTGCTATGGTTAGGGTCAGTTTAGTTTTACTTTTTTGCATTACTGTGTCGGTTAGGGTTAGTGTTACGGTTAGGGTCAGTTTAGTTTTATTTGTTAGCAGTAACACTTTTGGTGCGTCAAGTGTCGCCATCTGCCGACGTTGTGTATATAAGATATTAGTTGCATTTGCAGAATGTTGTTTATATAATAAATCTGTTGCATTTTACACAAGGTTGTGTATATAATATCGGGGCATACAAAAAGCATAGTAAGGTGTTTTGACACGTCCATCCGAAGAATAGATCGTTTAAATGCAGCTAGTGACGAGAAGTTTGTAGACTGCGGTAGACTGTTCCATGCTTTTATTACGCGATTGGCAAAAAATCGACTGCAGATGCTAGTACAGTGTGACGTATATAATTTATATGGATGGCCTCTAGTGGTAGATACCGGACAATATTTAAAGAAATCCCCAAAATTTAAACAAACCAGACCAAAAACGATTTTGTGTAAGTCAGTGCGCAATCTCCGCAATTCAAGGCTGTGTAGATTTAGGGAGTGCAGTGTTGACATTGTGTTTCTTCACCAAAGTGTAGTGTCCTCACAGTTAAAATGGCATAACCCGTACTACAACTCGGCCCGGCCAAGAAAATTTTAGTGCTCCCTTAGTGTCCTACACATGGGCTCAGGTGATCAGTGGACTTATGCAAGGGTTGCTGCTTTTCTTGCTTTTTCAGCCTGTATCAAAAGCAGTATAAGCATATTTGCAGATGACACAAAGATATGGTCTGTGACAACATCAGAGGCAGATAGCTACTTACTACAAGAAGATCTGAATAGCTTAGTGCTTTGGTCCAAGAAGTGGTTGCTACAGTTGCATCCAGAAAAGTGTAAGGTGATGCCCCTGGGACACAGTCAGCAGACCACATATACCACGGAAGAATATGGTATCACCAATGTCCAATACTCTACAACACACAACTGAAGAGAAAGACCTTGGGGTCTACACAACTCCTGACATGAAGTCAAGTATGCACTGTAACAAAGCAGCTGATAAAGCTATGTCAGTCTTACGAATGGTCAACAGGGCTTTCAAGAAAGCACGTTGTTGCTGACCGTGCACACGCACGGTCGATCGATAAGTGCATGTAATGTGTTGTTGATCGTGCGCATGCGCATGGTCATTACAAGTCACCTGTTGCTGACCGTGCTGACCATACGGTATGCTGATGGTCACGAGATGGCGACACTTAACGCCACCAAACTGTTACTGCTAACAAATCAACCTAAACTGACCCTAACCTTAACACTAACCCTAACCGACACAGTAATGGTAATATTTTTACGCGCATTTCGTTGACACCCATAAAAAGGCTGTGTTGCATTAATGAAAGGAATTTTTCGCTGAAGCGCATAGTGGTGTTCGTGGGTAGGCCATTTTTTACCCGTTTGCTGATGTAGCTGTACTCTGGTCAGAAAACACCAGCGACAAAAAGTCGATAGTTCATACTTTATCCTTGAAAGAGGGTTTTTTGTGGGGTATATTATATATAAGAAAAGGGGGCTAGGTCTTTTGGGGGCATAACAGAAAGAACGCGCATGGTCAACAACACATTACACGCACTTATAGACCGTGCGTGCACACGGTCTATATAATTATCCTTCAAGAAAATTGACACGGAGGACTTTCTTGTGATTTACAAGTACTTTGTCAGGACTCACTTAGAATACTGTGTACACAGCTGGAACCCACACTTCACCAGAGATGAAGAAGTACTGGAAAAAGGTCCTGAGATGGGCAATGAAGTGTGTTAAGGGTATGAAGAGTAAAGAGTATGCAGAAAGGTTACGTCTTTTAGGATTGACAACATTGAAGAGATGCAGAATTAGAGATGATCTGACAGAGACTTACAAGATTCTGTCCAGTAAAGAAAATGTAAAAAGTAGTGTTGTTAGGACCACCGAACTTTCACCGCCATCGCGGTAGTTGGCTGCCACCGGACCAACACCACCATTGCAGTGTTTTACAGTGTTATCGGCGGTCTTTCTGGGCACTGTTTTCTGAAAACTGCCCCTCACTGTTCTGCAGAGCAGCAATAGTCAACAACAACAACAGAAACTAAACATCGGAATCGGACATGGAATTTTTTCGCCTAAATATTGGAACATTGGACATTTTATCCGAATCGGCCGTTGTCTAGTTGAAACACAAAGCATAATTAAAACATTTCAAGAATGACTACAAAATGACGAACAACATTTTGAATTTGGGATTTCTAAGAAGTAACTAAGGAAACGCTTAAAAGACGGGAAAACTTAAGATATTCATAGGAGTTTTGAGGATTTGGTATTCCTTTGTTACTAGAGGCCCATTTCATTAGAGCAGTGATTAGGCCTACGCCAAACTGAAACTAGCAGTTTTACTACAGTGGTGATCAGTTCCATGAACAGAGCATATAGGTTAATGGTTTCTGGTAGGCTCAGTTCACCAAACTGGCCTAGAATTATCGATTATTAATGACCCTAAGCCAAACTCTAACCTTGCATGTTTTTCGTCCTTTTTGAGCTATGAATTCTCAGCAGTGGTGAAAGATATGACGAGTCTAATATTGTGCTTATTTAGCTGAATAAGTCACTACAGAATTATATTCAGAATTGTAATGCAACTCTTACAGATATTTCTACATGCAGAATCCCTAATGCTTATAGCAGTCCATTAATGAGGGATTACATTTTACCGGCTGGTCCTGGACGGGCCGTACTTTAGGCCTGACCATAAAGATATGATGCGATACGATAAAGCTGCAGTCGTTGTCATCAAGACATTACTAAAGGACTTAATTTCAAGACCGCACGCCTGTCAGCAAGAGTGGATGCTGTATGTGTGTTTGTAGAGGGTGACTGATGAGACGGGATCTGTTGCTGATGTAGGCTGTGATGAGTAGCAGTAGAGGTGCTAGTAGTCGTGGGAACAGGCGTGGCCGAGGGCAGGTGAGAGGCGCATTGACGCCATCTGTGACGTCAAACACTGCACCTGCAGCGCCAGCCAACCAGACCGCGAAACGATCGAGACCATTTCTATGCAGGTAACACATCAGTGACTGTTTCAACCATAGGCAAGCACTCACCAACCAACACATAGCTACCGATATGACGATTAACGAAGATGGCCGCCACTAAATGTATAAATGGTTATAACTCAGGCTAGTATTAACAGGCAAAGTTGTAAACTCCCAGCTATTCTATGCCACAGAAGACGATATCATGTTATCGTTATTGTAAGTTTTTGACATGTATACAACTAACAACTGGTCATGTAAATTGTTTTGGAGGAAAATTAAACTGTTAAATCGATTAAAGTAATGCAAACTTATGCCTGATGTGGACAATGTTGTTGCTATGCGACATAATTAACCAGTTGCCAGGATGTTGATTTCTGTGATCATAAGATTCATATTATGCAAATTATGTAAACATACACACCATATTAGGCTGTTGTACATTGTCATAGTACGGTTGTGCTGCTTGGAACGTCTTACCTGACGAACTGTGTACAGTTAGCGACATCACCTTCACGTTGTAATATTTTTATTATCCACATGCTGGTAGGCAAGGTGTGGATATACCGTTTACTGTTTGTTTGTTTGTGTGTGTGTTTGTACTGTTATGGATTTCTCCTGCACGGATAAAGCCAGCGGCGTCAAATTTTCCACGGTGGTTGGGGCATCCTGGCAGCTAATCGCCCATTTTGTGGAACATTGCTCCCCCAGAAGCCCAAAGTCGGATGAATAGGCCACCCACCTGGAAGTAAAGTTCAGGGTGGGAAGACATACTGTAATTGCATGCCTATCAAGTTCACATGGCGTGTGGATGTAGGATCGGCATGTGTGGGTATACGGCTGTCCTTAAAGACGGACATACTTATTCTTAATTAGTCATTTTGTGTAAACTGACTTCATTGCTCTTCTGTTCTTCTGTCTATAATAGGTGCAATACAATTCCCATGATGATGATGATGATGATGATAATGATAATGATGATTGAAGTTGTGCTACATTGAGCCTGGTTAGTAATGAGATGGGTGACTATTGGCAGCTAAACCGTTTCTGTGTTTTCACTCAAATGGCACAACTTAACCTCCTTTCCTCAGCTGTATGGGAAATGAGTACCAGTAAAATTTGTTGATGCTCAGCATCTGGGAATTAAAGGCCGATGTGATTCATTGTGCTAGTGGATTAAATGTCGGTGGTAGCATGGGTGTAGTTGTAAATCTTTAAGCACCAGAATGCAGAAAGAACAGTGGTAGATCTAGACATTTAAAACGGGATGGACCGTGAAATTTAGGTGCCAAGACGCCAAATGCGTGGAGGGGATGGCAGATGGGGAGGGCGTGTCCCCTCCCAAGCTGACTAAGAGGTCTAGGGGAGCGTTGTAAGCTTCCACAGTTGGGTCCACGGTGGATTTTCATAGGATGTGAAGGTTGAATAACGCATTTAGCGATAGGTATTTTGATGAATTTTATGTGATATGCAAAGCAGGTTTTCTACCATAATGCCATTCTGGCCCAAAAATATTTAGCGGAATGGCGTTCCAGCTCCCTATACCCCTGGGTTATCGTTCGTCAACACATGCCCTACCTTAGAGATGAGTATATAACAGACTATATATAGTAGCACAAGACAAATGTAGAGGTTTTGTTTTACATGTACGGCATGCTGACATGTGGTAGAACTACAACACGCACCGGACCTCAACACAACATGCAGCTACGTGAGTCTGCAAGTCACACTGCCAGTACAGATGCCGCTACAGCTGCTGCAGCTGAGAATGGTGTGAGTGAAGATGATCAGTGCATCATCTGCATGGATGACATCTCGCAGCCCAAGAAGCTCGCATGTGGACACACTTTTTGTACAAGCTGCATTAACGAGTACTTCAGTCGATGTCAGAAGAAGTGTCCGACGTGCGGAAAAGTCCTTGGAGTCCTGCGAGGGAATCAGCCGGCCGGAAGATTCTCCAAGTCCATCTTATCAATGTCGTTGCCAGGCTACGAAGGACACAAGACAATTCAGATCACTTACACTATTCCAAGTGGCATTCAGACGGTTAGCTTTCATTCATGATAAACCTCGTATTATAGTCTGTTTGTTTGTAATTAAGTGTGGCTGAATTTATAAAATTTGAGTTGAATTTATTTGGCACAATTTGGTATGGAGATGTTACAGGTGACACTGTTAAGAAGAACTTGAGTATTTTCACATCAGTCCAAATATTCTAGTTGTTATCAGCACTGGTATGTGGACAGTGAAACTACTGCAACAAAATTGTCCATTTAGGAAACCGGGATGCCGGCTAACACAGATTAACCTGTATATAATGCCCGTGAAATGGTTGTGTTGAGTTTGAATGGTAAATTTATTGTAATTTGGCTTTTAATTTTCCAAGTTTATTACCTAATATTTTTTGCCTGTTATTTGATCTGTACTAAAATATGTATATCCGTTTGTTGACGGCGGTGACTGGACGTTGTTGTGGGTTTTGTTAATGATGTACTGCAGTTAATTATATTAGTGCGAGTGTTTCTGATATTAGTATTATTATTGGGTAAAAAGTGATGGTAGCTTTTAGTTTTTACGACAGTGTAGGCAAAAGCATTATGTTTTTACACTATTCCATTGTCCAGTACATTTGTTCGTTTATCCGGTCGGGTATTGTTACCGTGATATCTCATGATGATCGGCTTGAACAGTTTTGATAAAACTCACAGTTGAATGTTCACTAGCCCCTATTGATGACCTGAGGTCAAAGGTCAAGGTCACACCTAGGTTTAAGTATGCTGTGGCGACGGCATTCACATCAATGCTGGGGCGGCATTGAAGTTTATTATTATTTTAATTTTTATGTACTACTGTTTACGATTTTGTGCTCAATAAACACTACATGTGTAAGTTTTTATTCATGATATAATGTTGGAAGGTTAATAATTTATTAAGTCAACTTATTGTATGAGGGATTGTTGTGTAAATGTAACTAAATGCTAACAAGTTTACATGTAAATCGAAGAAGTGCAGTTTTCAGCACACGTAAACTAAACTACAAAATTAAACTACAGTCACATTGCGTGTACAAAGACATATGGAGAGGAAGTAAATGACAACACACAAATGCCGTTTGCACACTGATGTCAATCTCTGCTCTTACTCAGTGGGAATAATATAGAGTTTGTTAGGAATAATATTCTTTACTTTGTGGCACAATGAACTTGAGTTGTTTGCTGCTGCTCCTGGCGTCAGAGTCCCGGACTGCCTGCACCAACTATTTCCCGAACCATTTTTTTTCTGAGCTACTCGGTTTTCGTTTTTTGTTTTTCCTTATTTTTTCGTTTCTGCGCTGTGCGCTAGATTAAGCCGGCTATCTTGTCAGCTTTTGAGCGCACATTAATATACTGCGTTGTATCGTATCCAGTAGTAAAAGTATGATTTGAGAGGTGGCGGAACTATGGCGAGCGCGGTAGCGCGAGCCTATAATGGGGCTCTGAGGGCGGAGCCTCCAGCGGGATCCAGGGGCAGAGCCCCTGGTCATTCAAAGCCCCCTGAAGCTGAAAGCTATTTAGCCCTTAAGCGTCCAAAAAAGCACATAATTTGCCACTTCTGTGCATTGTGCAAGCTGCCCAGAAATCCCAAAAAGTTCCACTAAAATGAAGTTAACTCATTATGCAGCGTTTCTTCTACTTGTATACGTAAAGGTAGCAGCTGCCAATGCCTTAGATAGCAAGCAGTTAACCTCGGTTATACGCTTGTGCCACACTTGAGTATCGAATGGAAATCTCAGTTACAGCGAAGAAACCAGGCAGTCGCCAACAGTCCTTGTCAGTTAAAGGGGTAACAGCGAAACATTGTAAAGTTTACATGAAACAGTCGTCGTTGTCGAATGATACAACCCAAAAGTCATGCTGATAAGCGTACAGGTCGTGTAAACTTGCAATGTGGCTGTCAATGTCGCTGCCAGTGTGGCAGGCATGTTGCGGCGATGGCCACGTGGCTTATGCGTCATCTCCTTGGTATCTCTTGAGATGCAGAGATGCTTTTTAAGTTGTCGTCTCCTCTCACGTAGTCAATAGCTGCCCCTCCCGGCCCTCTGTGTGTGCAGTGTTTTACGGTGGTGGTCTGACGGAACTGCGTTCCACCAACTACAGGTGACGGAACTCTATTCTGCTCAAAATGATAGGTGCCGGAACTCAGTTCCGCCGCGTTCCGCCTTACTTTGACCACTGATCGTATCGTATCGTAAACGTCCTTCAATGGGAAGTCAGTTGTGAATGATGAATTGATGAGGTCAGTGCATGATGCTGATGGTTGTTTCAGCGTTTGTCACTGTCAGTTGGCTGGTAGGAAGCAGAACGGCATCCGACTTGTACACACTATTTCAGCAACGTTTACTAAAGTCGTTACCTACGCAGGCGTAGCCGCCGGCGTGGGTAGGGCGTTCAGTCGCGTCTATCTCTGTCTGTGTGTATGTCCACGCTCTAAAAGGAAAACGGCTTTAGCTATCACCACCAAACTTGGTACACGTGTACTCTATAGCAGGCGCTCGGCATGCATGACTCAGAGGTCAAAGATCAAGGTCACACGGTTACGAAAATCGTCACGGTCGCATGGTTTCTAGTGATGTGTGCTACTACGGCCGTGTGCTGCTGCTGCCGGCGCGGGTCTGCATGTCGATACGACTGCCTATGTTTTCTAGTTGGATATCTTTTTAGGACGACTGGTTACACAGAAACCACCAACATCTCTGTTATATCAGCTACTTTTCAAATGAATCTTGGTTAGACTGTTCCCCGGTTTTCTTCTTTCACTTGTCACAGTCACAGAGAGGGACCTTTGAAGATGAGTGGTACTCACGGTCCGGATGTTGTTGCAGTGTGTCAATACAAGCACTGGTGTGATGATGTGGTGATGTAGACAGAACATGCCAACCCAGGTCATCAGTTCGGTGGCACCGTGCGCCTGGCATACCTGCCTGACAACGCTGAAGGTCGCGAGATCTGCCTGCTGCTGAAACAAGCGTTTGATGCTCGACTGGTGTTCACCATCGGCCGATCAATCACGACCGGCATGGACAACGTCGTCGTCTGGAACGACATTCACCACAAGACTCAGACTCACGGACAGCCGTATGTCTCTCTGTCTCTGTAACTTATGGACAGCCGTATGTCTTCTCTCTCTGTCTACTCCTTATGGTTTGTAATGTGCCCTGATTTATTTGTTGATTTTGTCGCTATATATTGTTCGTTTGCTTACTTAATTTTCTTACTTTCTGCCTTAGTTATTTACTCCCTTACTTATTTACTTCCTTACTTATATAATTCTTTGCGAATGCGATTGTTCCATTTCCAAGCTGGACGATGCAAAAGGCAACCAAACCTGGCTTTAGTTTTTCTGTTTATTTTATGTTGTAGTATATTTTGTTACGGATGCATGTTTGCTTTTGTTGTGTTTGTGTTCGTTTTCCAGTACTAAGCCAAGAGATTGGCTGAGAAGAACGTCTCTATTGTGAATCTCACTGACAGCCGTTTTCTGTCTCTGTCATCATGGCATAGTCTCGTTCAGACTCCTACAGTTCCTTCCCAAACACCCTTGTTCCCTCATACCAACAAAAAAGAGACCAAATTTTGTATAACAGACGAGTACCCCAAAATTTGGAGTGGGGGAATGCTAATGCAAGCAAAGTGTCTCCCAGATTTTGTCATGTTTCAAAATTTCATGCACCAGATTGCTTGCATTACAATGCAGTAGAAAGCTTACCAACCCCGTTATTCTAACACTACTTCGCAAAAGTACGTCTTCAATGTCCACTAAATCACCACTTCAGGCAGAAAATTCAACATTTTTCTAGCGAGGACACGGACAAAACTACTACTCAGAATGCACAAAAATGTGCCATTTCAAGTGAAAATTTCAATTTTTTTCTGTTCACACCCACCCCTCGCCCTCACCAAGCTCTTTGGATCCACTGCTGCATCCCCGCCAGAATTCCAGCCAGATTTATGACACTGTATCAGATATACTTGTCTCATCTCAGCCATTCTGATCTCATTGGTCACAGATTCTCCAGAATGTACTCATTGTCATGTCATCAGTTCCTTTCAGTCAAACACATATTAACAGAATTTACCTCCTGTAATCTAAGTCGACAGCAGTACTGATCTCATAGTAACATTGAAGATATCTTCAATTTTTTTCCAACAAAAATTTCATCAATTTGTGAATTGTAATTCTTACCCGGTAAATGTGAAACATAAATTAAAAACGATTTGTTAATTTACACTTCTTTAACCACTAACAACTCTTATCCATGTCCATTTTTCGTACACAGTTAATATATATTCTCCATATTACATGCAAGTTCTTTTCATGCCATTGCCATCTGACATTGTCAGCAAAGGCATTATGGTTACAGGCTGTTTGTCTGCCACATTCTTACATCCTACAGTCCAGACATATCTTGTTGCCACCATATCTCATGAACGGCTTGAGCTATCTCAGTGAAACTTACAGGGTATATTCACTACCACCCCCACTGATGACCTGATTAGATTCTGGGGGTCAAAGGTCAAGGTCATAGCAGGCCATCAAGTTGGAAAGTCAGTGCTGGGTCATCCAATTCCATCTTATAGTTTAGAAATACTGTAATCAAAACTTACATTTGTTAAAATATAATTTCTTTTGCAATAAATTAATCCTTTAAAAGCACAATATGACCTAGCTTGTGTTGAAAGCACCGTTAAACTCCAACCAACCATTACATGAGCAGTGGTTTATAGTTACACACACACATCACATAGATGTGATCCCTGAGTATTGCCTTCATGCACTTGAACTCATGCCAGTAGATCTTCTTTGCTGAACAGTTCTTTATTTTTAGTTCTGTTCATTACTTTTTCTGTTACATTTCCGTACGGCTGATTAAGCTGGGAGTTCGCGATGATGAAGCACGTGTGAAATATCTCTCGAGATGCTGTATTGTGTGATGGTGTTCGTTTGTGACACGTGATTGAGGAACCATGGAGCTTCGTTGATACAAGGACATTATGCTAATTACTGGTTGTAATTTCTGGCATTGACAGCGTCACTAGATGTTAGTGATGGGCAAACAAGTAAGTTAAACAACACATACTTGGATGACGGCTGAAGCCAGCAGCTGGTCCCAACTCTAAACATACAGACGTAGCATATACGTAAATAAGTAAGTAAGTAAGAATATTTATATAGTGCAGAAAATCATGCATCACACTTTGCCGCGATTTCTCAATGTCATCAGTGTTGATTAGAGTTCGTAAATTTTCTTTGTTTCATGCTTATATCTCATTTTTCAAAATATCCTTTTATCACCAAAGCAGCCTGTGACTTAAGTTTCAGTTTTGCTAACTATTTGTTCGTAACACTGCATCAGTAATTCATAATTGTTTCTTTGCTGTGTGCATTTACTGTTATTCTGCCATTCGTGTGTGACATAGTTTAGCCTGCAGTACGGAGACGGCATCTACAGGGTGCGGCAATAAAAAAGACACCACTACAAAAACTGCAATATCTTTGAAACGGCTGAAGAGTTTTAAAAGAAAATTTCCTCGGTTATTGAGGACGATTTTTGACACAAACGGCATAAATTTTATAAAGTTTCATTATTATATTCAAAAGTGGTACGAGTTATAGTTTCGAAAGACGTTTTTCTAAGTAAACATGCCACTCTGTATTTGTTATCGATTAAAAATCGTCTTCTTTGAAAACATTTTAAAAAACAAGTACCAGCTTAGAAATGACGTCATAGTTACGCCATTCTGTTTTGTAAATAAATCTTGTCTTAGTGTTTGAATTTTCGCACGGTTAATGATGGGTAAGATATCCACAAGTGACAAGATGAGAATTCAGACTCTGCACGAACTTAGTTTAGGATACAGAAGAATCGTTTCAAACTTTCCTGATAAACAGTTAAACTTGCAGTCTGTACAGAACATATGCCGACGTGTTCATCAGCGAGGTTCAGCCACTGAGCGAAAACCAGGCATTATTCGAAAACATGGTCATTAACTAACTGCGCATCAATTATTTTTACAGGCATGTTTAATTCGATTTTTGTTGTTCTTAGTTTCACCAGGTAGTGTGGAGACACGTTTAGGTGAAGTTGTGTATTTTATAATTCCTTTGTAGGGTATTCATTTCTGTTTCATTGATGCAAAAAGTATAGAAATTCACAACGAAACTTGGGAGTAATGGCAATTTTTGTAGTGGGGTCTTTTTTATTGCCGCACCCTGTAGATAACAATGTTGTAGAGAACTCTAACATATTCTAATCTGAGTGTATTAGTTGTCTTCATCGCAGACAAAATGCTTTAGTTGTTAACTGTGCTTACAGCTAACACAGGTTGAGGTTGTTGTCAGGTGTGAAAAGTCGTAGTGAAGGTGTGTCACGTGTGCACTACAGGTATGGTTACCCAGACAGCACGTACCTGCAGAGAGTGAAAGAGGATCTTGCTGCTAAAGGCATCTATCCACCGGGCGCTCAGCCAAACTCCTAGAATTAATATTCTCCCTGTGATCAGTTGTGATAGTCAATTGACCAGTCTAGTTGTAATTTTTTTGCGTTTTTTTTTATTGCATTATGTCGTGGTTTTCAGTGGAGCGACAGCAAGCGCTGAATGTTGCAGTCGCTGTCATTGCAGAGTTCTGGACGTTGCGCTATGCAACACTTTGTGATTAGATTCAGCAAAAATAAAGCTATAAGCGTGATTTTTAAATTGGTAGCTGGTAATAACATTTTTTCGTATGTAATAGTGGCGAATAGTAGCATTCAGTTTTCAAGAGGATGCTGTGGACCGTACTAAATGAAGGACATTAATTGGATAATATTGGATCATACCCACGATGATTGGGACTGAGTGAGTGTTTGTTCGGCTGACCCGGGTTGTCCTGGATTGAGGACAGTTTTTGGCTTGTCGTTGCTATAATAAGTGCAGTATTGAAATGATGACATTTTCTTATCCACGCCGACGGTAGTCGTGTGGTGGGGGTACGGTTTTCACCACCCACCATTTGTCTGTGTGTCTGTCTGTTTCTTAGCACGATATCTCCAAAAACGATGCAGCTAGGACTACCAGACTTGACACAGAAATGTTCCACGATGAGTCCTAGAAGCTCATTTATTTCGGATCAAAACGTCAAGATAACGAGTAACAAAAACATTGTCGGCATGGGTCTTTGCATTCCTGTGAGTGCTGGCGTCTTCCCGTAGTTGTGACAATTCTAGTGCACTGTTATACACACTGCTGCCAGTGCTGGGCTGTTATAGTTGTCGTGGTCGGCCTGTCAGCTCTAGAAACTGTAAGTAAAAACAGCTTGTCTTCATGCATGTGGCTATGTGACCAGTTAACGTGACTTAACTGCTTGTATTTGCACAAAGCTGCACCTGAATTAGAATACTTGGCGACCCTACAGAATAGCAGTCCCGGTTTTATACCCTATGGAATTCCATGGGAAAGACGTGAAATTTTCCATGGAGACTCTAAAATGGGAAATTTTATGTGAAATACTGTATGGAATTTTCATGCCGCGTGGGGAAAACGCATGAGAACCCTATGGAGTCCATGCAGTTTTTTTTGCCAACTTGGCATGAAAATTCCATGGACTATTTCACATGGAATTCCGTGAAATCTCCATGGAAAATTTCACTTTTTTTCAGGTACCAAGATCACCGAATGTTTTGATCAATTAGTTCAATTTCGTAGTAATTGATCAATTGAGTGAAGCGAGTAGTTCAAGCATCACTAGTACATATTGTTTTGGGGACTTGTATGTTTGTAGTGGAGATGGTTTTTCGCTGACGTTACAGAACAGAGATAAGTAAACCACAGCTGTTGACGTCATCAATTTGTCATCTGTGGTTAGTTAGAATAGAATGAACAGTTTACATTCCTGCAACCGCTTCATTAGATTAACAAAACGTTGTTGGAATGAAGGAAGTACGTGATAAGACGTAAATTTTAACTGAATAAAAAAAATTTTGGAGAACAAAAATTTTCAACAATTGACCAATTAATTAAGAATTGCTTAGTTGACTATTAGCTGAATGGCGTTGAACGCCGTGACAGTTTGTTAATTGACTCGGTTTTTGTTGTCAACTTTGACGATTGACTTTTCTTCTTTCCGTGCTGTCATTTTGCGGGTGACATGTCTGTCTTGTCTGCATGTTTGCTTGTACGTCGCTTATCGTTGTTTTCACAGTTTGTTTGTTACGAATTACTGACAGTATTCGTTGACGAAAGCAAGCATTAATTGATGCTGCGTTTATTCACAATAAAACACTTGTGTTGTTATTGTTGATGCGAGTCTTGTTGTTCGGCTGTATTGCAGCGATAGATAGCGGCTTATTGCTAGAGACAGAATAGCGTGGTCTGTCAGTCTGTCTGTCTGTATTCACGTTCATGAGCCCTGCGAAAACCTCTGAACTGATCGAGATGCCGTTTGGATGGCTGACTGTGGTAAGCCCAAGGAACCAAGGTCCCCAAGGCCCAAGGGGAAGCGGCAGTTTTGGAGAGTTGTCCGGCCCATTCAAAAGCATTCGGCGTTGCTATTTATCGAGCTCAGCCCACATCCGTGATCAGATTTTAACGATCCAGTCATATTTCGTGTTTCCAAGCAAGGAAGTAGACCTACCTTTTTGGGATGGCGTTGAAATTGCTCACCATGTTAGGGGTGTATTTCCCCAAAACCCCAATTTTGTGGGAGTGAATAGGCATTTTCAAACCTAATGTGCAAAATATTAAAACTTGCATATACTGCATAAATTCCAACCAAATTTTTGCAGCAAATTCTCTACGTGGGTGGTCCAAACGCGTATAACAAATCCATGATAACGGATGGCTGCCATTTAAAAAACGAAAAAATCGTTATATGTCAGCAACGGCTTAACGATCGGCGGAATATCAGTTGAACAGTTTCGTTTTAATTGAATGTAGATAATATTAATGACTGCAATAATAATTGTGATTTGCCAATCTTTTTACAGTGTCACTGTCCTGCTAATGGCTGCTATCAGCAGCATAAACGTATGCTCCATCAGAATGAGTGTCAACTAGCAACGTATGAATACTGGCTTTAATAATCGTGTTATCCAACTGTTGTGATATTAACTAAGATAATTAATTTCATTAAATTATAGACGTAACTGAAATGAAAATTAGACTAGATTAAATCGGTCTCAGTTATGTAAATATTTATCTACTTCCAACGTCGCTGCTGATTTCTTTGGCTAGACTTGTGTGTTTTGCGACTCAAATTTAGAAGCTGGCTGTTGTCCAGTGTCCACGCATCTTGTTTTATCAGCTTCTTCATTTGCCACCTGCGACTTTTGTTAACATTTGGGACTACTTTACAGTAAAACACATAATGTCTAGTTTTTTATATTAAACACTGTACAGTATAGGCCCCCTAGTCTTTAATTTGAGTATTGAGTAGGCCTATTTATCAAAACCTGTGTATCAGGTTTGGTATTGAGTATCACCCGTATACTAATAGCCGCATTGACCAAATTCCGTGTTTATGCATGTATGTATGTGTAACTACTCTCAAACCACTGAACCGATTTGCATAAAAATTATACCAGCAAATAGAGCGTCTTACGCTGATTGCTATAGGCTACTTAAATTTGATATATTAACCCCCATACCCCACCATATTTAAACCCCAAAAACCCCATTTCTGGGCCCCGTAATGTTAAACCAATGGGAAATAGAGGACTCCATATGTCAGGAAGTAATTGAGTTAGCTGAAATTTGATAGGCCTACGTGAATAGATATGATTAGGAGCTTCAACAGCGTTGAAAATTTTTCCGCCAGGTGGCGCATGCGCACAACCGCTCCGCCTCTCACTTTCGACACTGCCAAGTACCACCATGTTGCTGTGGCGTCGAACTCGTTGACCGACTGGACATGCAATGACCAGTAGACTGACCAACGACCATGCGGATACTTGACGTTCGACGACGTGTACTGTACTTCTAGTGACACGTCGCCTGTCAGCGTTCGGCGAATTTTGTGCATTATATTGTGCATTATTCTCTTGTTTTACGAATGACAGACTTTAGCGGGACCAGTGTTCACGTGGAAACAGGAAACGTTAATCGATTTTCACGACGTACACGTCCGTCAAAGGTTCTAGCGTCCGGGTATGTTAACACCTGCAGTAGAAACCAATTAAAATCTCGCATGAATCGAATCCTACTAAAGTTTGGCGAGCGGCGTTTAGTGTTGCTGGTCGCGTAGCGTGGAACTGCCTGACGACGAACATCCGCTACTATAGCAGCACAGCAACCTTTACGAACAAATTTAAGACGCTTTTAATTCTTCCTTGTATTTTATTGTTTTATTTTAATGTAGGTCTATATTTGTTGTTAGTGAACTGGTCAGCTGCTGCTGTAAGCTTTTATGCCAAGATTGATTGATTATTGATGACTCGAATAATGAACAGAGATCCGAGATGTGGGATGCAGCAATAGGCCTAAACAGGTGGTGTTTTGTCGAACGATTCTATATTTTTATTCTTAGTGTTGTTGAAATATACAGAATTACAAATGCTTTGTCGACAACGCAAAAATCAGTGAATATTGCCGTGTCCTTGATTCGTCTATAGACAGTATATAGCGACGCAGATTACGTGCTTAATTGTTCGTTGTATTTATTTTCAGTTCTTTCTCCTTTTTTTCTGTTGTATTTGCGTGCGCATGACAGTTGCTAGCTGTCAGTTTTATAGACGACTACATTATTAGCTCGATACTGAATACAGATTACTGACCATGTTCACTAGACTGCGTATACAATCACTATATCGGCTGCCTCGTGTGCACGCGGTATATCGTATCGTGCATAAATTCTTGTCTGCTGTGCTGGGCGGCAGCAGTCTGTCTGTCTGTCTGTCTGTCGCCAAACCCACACTGCACAGAGTGGATTTAATGCTGAACGACTTGGACCGCTTTCAGGTCGTCATAGTAACATGGGCGGAGCCAGGATTTTGACAAGCAGGGACGATTAGGAGGTCTGTGACTAATCCTTACTGGGGTCGAGAAGCTGAGCCCGTGGTAGGAGTAAGCAGGCGAAGACCCCGCAAAAAATCTTTGGAAAAAATCTTGGGTGGAACCCAGCTTAACAGCTGAACAAATTTGTTTATCTGATAGCGGAGGTTGCCTCCAATTTTGTAGCCATTTCAATAATTTCATGCTAGATTTGCAAGGGTCGACGCCTGTAGGTTCGATGTGTCTGTGGACGTGTTAACGGGTGAGTGTCGTCTGTCGATGTACATCACCGTGACACAGCGGTGTTAGCGGCTGTCTGTCTGTCTGTCCTGTCGATTCCGCTGCCACCGCCGTGGCCCCTGTGTCACCGTCGTCAGCTCGGCTTTCATTACACTAATGGACGCGCGTACGGTGCGGACCGGTCTACGGTGGCGCTGGACGGACGTCTGTTTGTTCGAGGAGATTAGCTGTCGACAGGGCACATGGCGTGGCGGCCTGGGAGTGGACGGTGTCACGTGGCATGCTGATGGGAGCGGCCGGTCGAGCGGGCACCTGTTAATGACTTAACTGTTTATCTTTAATTGCTGCCGATTGACACGCAAACCACATCGTCATTGTTATAATGCTAGTGCAGTAGCGCAAACGCGACGGTGACGAGACGTGATACGTGATGGTTCATCATCATCATTATCATCATCATAATTTTCGTTTATTAAATTATTATTATCAGCTGACATGCGCAACTTGATTTACATGAGTCGACAATATAGGCCCACTATATACATCGAAATGTACACCAAACATAAAACATAAAATACAGGGGAGAGTTAGGCATGCAGTAAACGGTTACAGTCAATAAATTCTTTTGTACAGATTTCGGATTAAGAAGTCGCTTTTGTTTAAATCAGCCGTTTTAAGGATTAAAGACTTGTTGTAATGACGTTCCCGAAGATATAGTCTATAGCAGGTTGATCTCGCCGATATAATTGCAGGATATGATAATGGTATGAGTTACTTTGTGAAACAAAGTGTCCTCAATGTCTGCAGCAATAGCAGATATGCATGGTGTGTTGTTGGATGACCAAAAGCCTAGCTTAACACAACGACGCTGGAAGGAGTCGAGTCGATTACGAACAGCTGCGGTACAAAATCCAAACCATACAGGCAAGCAGTGAGTTATGTGATCTTGGCGAACACTGGAACACATACTTCACGGACGGCTCAGGTAAACCATGGTTACGCAGCACACGAAGAGCATAGAGGAGGCTGGAAGATGCTGTCAGGACGTAGCTGACGTGATCGGTTGCTGTCAGAAGGTTACTGATGACGACGCCCAGCGCAGTAATTTTGTCCAGAATGCCTTGTTGAGGCGGCGGAAGCTTGACTGCTCTACTGCATGATTGGAAGATGATTGCCTTTGTCTTTGTACAGTTGAGTTTTAAGTCGTTCTGAGTCGCCCAAGACTCGGTATCTGACAGTTCATCGGCGCATGTCACGTTAATGATAATTTGATAACTTGCTTACTTATTCACGTAGCCTGCAT